>ERZ795061.1167-NODE-1167-length-26036-cov-6.531196_pt1 | contig 26036 bp, 22 predicted proteins | sample MGYA00375145_ERZ795061 | MGnify/ENA primary metagenome ERZ795061 (study PRJEB30190, sample SAMN05720144) | anaerobic digester metagenome | isolation source: active sludge of municipal wastewater-treating anaerobic digesters | place: USA | collected 2014-12-22 ... | reverse complement strand
CTTTCAGGGTAGCCACCGGTGAACGATTTCCGGCATTGAAATCAATACGCGACAAACGAGCATCGGTATTTTCTTTAAACCATTGAGTGCCATATTCCAATGTGTATAATTTTCCATCAGGGCCATAAGCCATATCGATGGTGTTGTTAAACTGCGTTCCCTCCATGAAGGGTTCAATGTCCATGATGGCACCTTTGTCATTCATGGTAACCAATCGCATCCAGTTGCGCATCCAATCATAGATCAGCAACTTACCATCCATATACTCAGGGAATGCACCTTCTTTGCCTTTATAGTTTTCAGAATAATACACCGGTCCTGCCATGGCATTGCGTCCACCTGTTTTCATTAAGGGAAAATCCGGTGACTCTGCATACGGATACCAAATAAACGGAGGACTCACTGGCGGCAATTCAACTTTACCTGTATTGTTTGGCGATGAGTTGATTGGCTTCAGCGGATCATGGCGTGCACCAACAGTCTTTTTGGCAAAGTCATATTTTGCATACGGATAGTTGCCACCTACAAATAAAGGCCAGCCGAAGTAACCTGCCTTCTGGGCCTGATTCAATTCATCATATCCCCGTGGACCACGGAGCGAATCATCGTTACCTGCATCCGGACCCACTTCACCCCAATACAAGAAACCTGTTCTTTGATCTATTGAGATTCTGTATGGATTGCGATTCCCCATTACATAAATTTCAGGACGGGTTTTTTCTTCTCCTTTAGGGAAAAGATTTCCTTCCGGAATAGTATATGTGCCATCGGGTTCAGGATGAATTCTTAGAATCTTACCGCGCAAATCATTTGTGTTAGATGATGATCCCTGTGCATCAAAAGTACTTCTCCCCGGACTTTCATCGGCAGGGCTATACCCATCCGACTCAAACGGACTGGTATTATCACCCGAGGACACGTAGAGATTCTTATCGGGTCCAAACACAATAGAGCCACCGGTATGACAACAATTCAGACGCTGGGTGGCCACTTCCAGCATCAGCTTCTCAGAACTCTGATCAATTTTTTCACCATCAAACACAAATCGCGACAACACATTGGCGGACTTCTCAGGATGAGAATAATAAATATAGAGCCACTTGTTGGTTGCAAAGTCAGGATCGTGAGCAATACCCAACATGCCATCTTCAAATTTTGTCCAGATATTAAACGTATTGATCACTGTAATGGAATCTGTTTTAGGGTTGTACATCTTCACTTTTCCCTTTCGCTCGAGAAAGATGATACGACCATCGGGTAGAATATCCATTTCAGTAGGCTCATCGAATACAGAACCCAGTACCACTTTGGTAAAACGATTTGCTTCAGGAAGCTTCTTAGTTTTGGCTTTTGCAAAATCTGGCTTGCCCTCTCCGAGTGCATACAAAATTCCCTGGTACACATGATCAACAAAGAGCGGATCGGAGAACGACTCATTAGTGTGCCCCATTCCGGTATAGAATGAACGGCCGCCATCAAAATCATGATACCATGAGATCGGGTGATAGTCGCCATTCTCTCCACCTTTATACGATGTTTCATCTAATGTGTAGAGGACATTTATCTCGTCCGAGATTTTTTTGTAGTTATATAACTCATCGGTGCGGATCCACTCATCTGGCAGATTAGTACCCGTACCGAAGGGTTTTACCTTTTTAAACTTCGCTTCCTGGATTTGCGGATGACTTTTAAAATAAGCGCCTACTAATTTTCCATACCACCACCAGTCGTATTCAGTATCCGCTGCAGCGTGAATACCCACGTAACCACCACCACCTTGAATGTATCGTATGAATGCATTTTGTTGCATCTGATCCAACACGTCTCCGGTCGTGCTCAAGAATACCACCGCTCTGTATTTCTTCAGATTCTCTTCGTTGAAATCAGCAGATACTTCGGTTGTATCTACCACAAATCCTTTTTCTGTTCCCAACTTTTGCAAGGCGGCTTTACCGGCCTTAATGGATTCGTGACGATAGCCTTTTGTTTGAGAGAAGACCAACACCCGTGGTTGTTCTTGTTTGCATGAGAAAAAGAGCACAAGCAGTGCTAATGCAGTTATTATTCTTTTCATTTCAGGGATTTATAGACATCAGGAATTGTGTACAGGTTTTAATAAGCGCAACCTTACAACATCTTCCATTTGATAATTTTTACTTTATACTAAATAACTCGGAATCAGTGTTCTTTTTCACCATCCAGAGAAAGCACATAACGCGCCATCTTCTCGGCATCGGCTTGAGACAGATCGGCATGGGGCGTCATTGGAATCTCGCCCCAGACCCCTGTGCCACCACTAATAATTTTGCTTGCCAGCAGGGTAACATTAGCCTGGGTAAACTCATATTTCTTGGCAACATCGGTATGCGCAGGACCAATCAGTTTGTTGGTAGGATGATGACAAGTTTTACAATCACTTGCATTTACCAATGATTGACCTTGTGCAATAACATCGCCCGCTACCGCTTCTGCACTTTCATCAGGTGTACCGTAATCCTCGGTGCTTTTGGTTTCAGTTTTCGATCCGCAGTAAGTAAGCGAAATCATAAGAGTGATTATCAGAGAGATTTGTGTAATTTTTTTCATTGGGTTATTATTTTGTTATACCTAATACTTTTTTATTCAGAGAAGGATTCTTTCCTGTGGATGCAAAATCATCGAATGCTTTTTCGGTTACCCGGATGATATGATCTTTTATAAAAGGTGCGCCTTCTGCAGCTCCTTGCTCAGGATGTTTGATGCAACACTCCCACTCCAGCACAGCCCAACCTTTGTAATCGTACTGAGCCAGCTTAGAAAAGATGGAAGCAAAATCAACTTGACCATCCCCTAAGGACCGGAACCGACCTGGACGATTTACCCAATCCTGAAAGCCACCGTATACTCCACTCTTTCCGGTTGGATTGAATTCGGCATCCTTTACGTGGAACATCTTAATAAACGAATGATAGAAGTCGATGTATTGGAGATAATCTAACTGTTGTAATACAAAGTGACTGGGATCGTATAAAATATTGGCGCGTTTATGTTTACCAGTTGCCTCCCAAAAGCGTTCGAACGTAATTCCATCATGCAGGTCTTCGCCCGGATGGATTTCATAACATACATCAACGCCAACTTTATCGAAAGCATTAAGAATAGGAAGCCAACGTTTGGCCAACTCTTTAAATCCATCTTCAACTAATCCGGCAGGACGTTGCGGCCACGGATAAACTGTATGCCACATCAGTGCACCTGAGAAAGTTGCATGTGCATTCAAGCCAAGATTCTTGCTTGCTCTTGCTGCAAGTTTCAATTGATCAACTGCCCACTTCGTGCGTTCTTTTGGCTTACCATGCACCGACTTAGGAGCGAAGCCATCGAACATCACATCATAAGCCGGGTGTACTGCTACCAACTGCCCTTGCAGGTGGGTTGAGAGTTCAGTGATCTTCAATCCACAGGATTCAACGGTCTCGCGGATTTCATCTGCATAGTCTTTGCTTTCGGCTGCTTTGCGCAGATCAATGCAGCGGCCATCCCAACTGGGAATTTGGACACCCACGTAACCGAGTGATGCCGCCCATTTACAAATTGATTTCAGTGTATCGAATGGCGGTTCATCGCCCATAAACTGGGCAAGAAAAATGCCTGGTCCTTTTAGTGTTTCCATAGGTTAAACTTCAAATGCTGTCCATTTCTCTTTACTCTGCCCGCTCTTCACTACATTGTCGATAAAGGCCATACCACGAATACCATCATCCACTGATGGAAAGTCAACTTCTGCCGGAGCTTTTTTACCATCAATCTGTGCTGACAAAGCAAGCGCAAAGTTGCGATACAGATTTGCGAAAGCTTCCAGATATCCTTCCGGGTGACCGGCCGGAGTACGCGTATTGAATTTTGCTTCCTGATGTAAGAATCCGTTAGTACCTGCACGCAAAATCTGAGTAGGTTGATCGAGCCATCGCACAAGTAATGTATTAGGTTCTTGTTGAGCCCATTCAATTCCGCCCTTCTCACCATAGATTCGAATCTTTAGCGCATTCTCTTCACCGGCAGCTACCTGCGAGGCCATCAGCACACCAGCAGCACCATTATCAAATTTCAACAGCACATTGCCATCATCATCCAGCGCCCGTCCGGGTACCATGATATTAAGATCAGCGCACAGGTGGGTAATCTTCAAACCTGAAATGAACTCAGCCAGGTGTGCCGCATGGGTTCCAATGTCACCCATCGCTCCTGCTTTACCCGATTTTTTAGGATCGGTACGCCAGGCAGCTTGAGCATTGCCTTCGCGTTCACTCATTTTACTCAACCATCCTTGCGGATATTCCACATAAATCTTGCGAATTTTTCCTAACGCACCCTCACGTACCATAGCGCGCGCCTGACGTACCATGGGATAGCCCGAATAGGTATGAGTAAGACAAAGAATTAAACCAGTTTCTGATACTTTTTTCTTCAACTGCCGCGCTTCATCAAGTGTAAATGTGATAGGCTTTTCAATCACCACATGAAAGCCTTTCTCAAGCGCCAGCATAGCGGGTGCAAAGTGTGCAAAGTTGGGTGTTACAATCGTTACAAAATCGATGCGTTTATCTGCGGGCAGTTTGCTTTCCTTCTCGATCATTTCTTCGAACGTTGTATACGTACGATCTTCAGCCAGGAAAAGCATTTTGCCACTCTCTTTGGCAACCTCAGGGTTAATACTGAGAGCTCCGGCAACGACTTCAATAAGTCCGTCCATATTGGCGGCAAGCCTGTGAATTGATCCGATGAAGGCATCTTTACCTCCACCTACCATGCCCATGCGTAATTTTCTGTTCATGCGTAATTAGAATTGTTAGTAAGAATAATATCCAGTTGCGTAAAATAAGCAATTTTATTTATTGGAACGACTGCAATAACCATGAGTGGTATTATATAAACTTGTTCAAAAGGTTTTCAAAATACTCCTGCCGGCCACTGATCTGCTCGGGTTCGCCTTTCCTGTGTGCCAGCGTGCTTAAGCTATTCAAACTCAGTTTGCCTTGCGCAAATTTTTTGCCGTTACCAGAATCAAATGAGGCATACCTGGCTTTTCTCAATGCCAAAAATTCACCATCTTCCAAAATGGCATGCGCTGCAATCAAAGCCCGGGCAAAAGTATCCATACCGCCAATATGAGCATAGAAAATATCAACGAGGTCGGTTGAGTTTCTTCTGGTTTTGGCATCAAAATTAATACCCCCGGTTTTAAATCCACCGGCTTGCAAAATCACCAGCATCGCCTCAGTAAGTTCATATACATTGTTAGGAAACTGATCAGTATCCCATCCATTTTGATTGTCGCCCCGGTTGGCATCGATACTGCCCAACACCCCAGCATCAGCCGCTACCTGAAGTTCATGGTCGAATGTGTGGCTTGCCAGCGTAGCATGATTGACTTCAATGTTAAGTTTGAAGTCGTCCATGAGATCGAACTGCCGCAAAAAAGAAAGACATGTTGCCGCATCAAAATCATATTGATGTTTGCTGGGCTCCATGGGTTTTGGCTCGATGTAGAAAGATCCTTTAAAACCATTTCTTCGGGCATAATCCCGTGAAGCCTGAAGGAAGCGCGCCAAATGTTCCTGCTCGCGTTTCATGTTCGTATTTAACAACGACATATACCCTTCGCGACCACCCCAGAAGGTATAGCCAGAACCACCCAACTCAATAGTGGCATCTATCGCATTCTTAACCTGGTTGCCTGCATAGCACACTACATTAAAATCGGGATTGGTAGCAGCCCCATTCATATAACGCGGGTTGGAGAACAAGTTGGCAGTACCCCAAAGCAATTTCACACCTGATGCCTGCTGCTTCTCTTTGGCATAGTCGACAATAATACGTAGTCGCTTTTCAGATTCTTTTAGCGTAGGTCCTTCTTCTACCAAGTCATAATCATGAAAACAATAAAAGGGTGCACCTATTTTCGTGATGAATTCGAAGGCTGCATCCATTTTATCTTTGGCTCGCTGCACGGGTTCATTGGCAGTTGACCATGGAAAGATTTTGGTTCCCGGACCGAACGGATCGCCTCCGGTACCGCAGAAGGTATGCCAGTAAGCGATGGCAAACCGCATGTGTTCTTCCATGGTTTTCTTTCCAATTTTCTTTTTCGGATTATAATACTTGAAAGCAAGTGGATTATCCGACTCATTACCTTCGTACTTGATGGCCCTGATGCCTTTGAAGTACTCCTTATTTCCTTTGATGATTTTCATATGTAGTTGGTCAAAATGGTTTTCCAATTATTATAAGTATCCTGATATCGGGCTGATAAATTTAAGTCTGGACTTTCCTCGAGAATCAGATTCAATCCCTTAAATGCTTCTTCAAAAGAAGTGTAGATACCTGCGCCAACACCGGCACCCAGTGCAGCTCCTTTGGCACCATCCGTATCATATAATTCTAACCGCGCCCCAATGGTATTGACAAACGCTTGCCTGAATAGTGGACTTAAAAACATATTGGCATGCCCGGCACGAATAACCTGTGTCTTCAATCCCATGCCTTGCAGAATATCAAATCCATATTTCAAAGCAAACACAATTCCTTCCTGGGCTGCTCTGAAAATATGTGACTGGTTGTGCTGATTAAAATTCAATCCATGCCATGAACACCCAAGAATCTTGTTTTCCAAAATCCGCTCAGCACCATTTCCGAAAGGTAACATCAACAAACCCTCTGCGCCTATCGGAGATTGCTTAGCCAAGTCATTCATTTGCTGATAGCTTAACGGATCATCACTTTTAAAATTCCTGCGCAACCAACTATTCAATATTCCCGTACCATTCACGCAAAGTAAAACGCCATTCCGCTTTTGCGCGGCTTTATTACTTACGTGAATGAATGTATTTACTCTTGATTTCGGATCGAATGCATTTTGATCGGTGACGCTATAAATCACTCCTGAAGTCCCCGCTGTTGCCGCAGTTTCTCCGGGCTTTAATACATTTAACGAAAAGGCATTGTTAGGCTGGTCGCCAGCACGATAGGAAACCACAGTTCCTTTCTTTAAACCGGTTTCTTTGGCTGCTTCAGCCGTTAGTGTTCCTTGAACTGAAAAGACGGGTTTAATTTCAGCCAACAAAGATTGATCTATCCCATAGTGATTAAGCAAGGAATCAGCAATACCACTTTTGGCATAATCCCAAAAAATTCCTTCGGATAGTCCGGTATCACTTGTTACAATTTCACCAGTAAGTTTATACGCAATGAAATCGCCAGGCAACATGATTTTATGAATCCGACTGTAGACCTCCGGCTCGTTTTCTTTTACCCATTTAAGTTTGGATGCGGTAAAATTACCGGGCGAATTCAGAAAATGGGTAAGGCAAAAGTTCTGGCCAAGGGTTGTGAAGGCTTTATCCCCGTAGTCAACCGCACGGCTATCGCACCAGATAATAGAAGATCGAACTGGTTTTCCGTCTTTATCCACTGCCACCAGGCCATGCATCTGATAGGCAATACCGATTGCTTTAATATTATCTGATGAAACCCCTGCTTTATGAAGGCATTGCTTGATGCTGAGGGTAACGTGCTCCCACCATAGGTCTGGATGTTGCTCGGCCCAGCCGGGTTGCGAAGCCACCATCGCCATTTCCTCAGCTGGCGATTGAGCGGAGACCAATGTCTTACCCGTTTCTGCAATTACCAGAGTGGCTTTTACAGACGAACTTCCAATATCCAGACCAAGAAGTAAATCCTGCATACGATTGAATTACGTCAAAAATATTTACTTATAGTCGAAATGACCATATATTGGGTAATATTTCTTTTATGACGAACCCCTCGCCAGACTCCATTATAGATGCTTTGTCCATCGACTGCCTGATTTTTGGCTTCAAAAACGGGCGTCTCGATATTTTGCTGATTAAGCACGGAGAGGGCATCAGCGAAGGTCGTTGGGCTTTACCGGGTGGTTGGATAACCTATGGCGAAAGCGTTGACGAAGCGGCCAACCGCTTGCTGAAATCACTTACCGGCATCAACAACATTTATATGGAGCAACTCAAAGCATTTGGAGAACCAAACCGTTATCCCACAAAACGGGTTGTTACCATTGCCTATTATGCGCTGGTAAATGAAGAGAATTATTCCCTGATTCCTGGGTTCACGGCCTCCGATGCGCAGTGGTTCAATATTCATGAGGTTCCGGACTTACCGTATGATCACAACAGTATTTTGAAGTACGGATTTCAGCAATTGAAACATTATGTAAGGCATGAGCCCGTTGGATTTAATTTGCTACCGCAAAAGTTTACACTGCTGCAATTGCAGGAACTCTACGAAGCCATCCTGGAAACCCGGTTGGATAAATCAAACTTTCGCAGAAAACTAGCAAAAATGAAGTTGTTAAAGAAGTCAGACGAAAAGCAAAAAGATGTATCGCACCGGGCAGCCGAATTATATCAATTCGACAAACGCGTATACGTCACATTAAAAAGGAATGGCATTGATTTCGAATTATGACATCGAATAATCCATTTTATACAAACCACTTGCAATCATTCGATTTTAACTCCATATTTCTAAAACCTAAAACCATAAATCTTCACACACATGGAACAAAAATTTAATTCATCACGACTCTTTCTGGCCAGCTGTCTGGCCTTGTTGGTTACGTCCCTCACGTTTGCCATCAGAGCCAAGATTGAGGGAGTATTCAGTGCTGACTACGGACTTACTGGAGAAGAAATTGGTTGGGCTTTTGGTCCTGCCTTCTGGGGATTCACGGTGGCAATGTTTTTGGGTGGCCTGATTATTGACATCGTAAAAACTAAGAACATTGTCTGGCTTGCATTTTTTAGTCATCTGATTGGGCTCATTCTACTACTTACAGCAAAAGACAAAACCATGCTCTTCATCTCAAATGTATTTATTGGGTTTGGGAATGGCAATGTAGAGGCGGCCTGCAATCCCTTAATTGCAACAATCTATCCAAATAATAAAACCAAAATGCTTAACCGCTTCCACGTGTGGTTTCCGGGTGGCATTGTGACGGGTGGAGTGCTTGCCTGGATTTTGATGACACAACTAGGATTGAGTTGGCAAGTACTTACTTCTTTACTGTTCATTCCCTTAGCTCTTTATGGCTTCCTTTTCTTTGGTCAGAATATTCCTGAAACGGAGCGAGTAACTTCCGGGGTTTCTTTTAAGGACATGTTGAAAAATGTAAGCGCACCAATTACAATTATTGCTTTGGTAAGTTTTATGATCCTGGCTGCGTCTGTACCAGCCATTAAAATAGATTTCAACTCTACCACTACCTACATCATACTTGCTCTCATTGTAGTGGCTGTTGTCATTGAAGGTAAAGTGATCAATAGAATGAGCCTGTTATTCCCGGTTATGCTGTTTGCAATGTTTTTGACAGCATCCACAGAACTAGGAACCAACCAGTGGACCAACGCCCTCCTTACTAATGCTGGCATCGATCCAATGATTATTCTTGTTGTCGTTACAGGTATTATGGCAGTGGGTCGTTTCTTTGCCGGCCCTCTTATTCATAAATTAAATCCAAGAGGGGTGCTGTTAGGCTCTTCAGTTTTCTCAGTCATCGGACTTTATTCTCTAAGTATTTCTGAAGGAGCCACAGCTACATTGGGATCAGCGATCCTATTTGCTATTGGCGTTTGCTACTTCTGGCCAACTATGCTTGGTTTTGTTGCCGAATACATTCCTAAAAGCGGGGCACTGGGACTTTCTATTATGGGCGGTGCCGGGATGGTTGCTACTTCTATGGTATTACCTATTATGGGTCGTTCTATTGATACCGCTGGGCCGCAAGTTACTCTCCGATACATGACTGTGCTGCCTATTATTCTCGTTGTGATTTTTGTAGGATTGGTAATATATATGCGCCAGAGAAAAGCATAGAATAATTCATAGCCACAGGTTCACAGAATATTCAGGGAATCTGTGGCTTATTTTTTTAAGGATTCTTCACCTCAATCAAATCCCAGAGATTGCCGTATAGATCTTTAAAAACTGCCACCGTTCCATAGGGTTCATTCGAGGGCTCCCTCACAAAGGAAACTCCCCGATCCACAAAAGTTTTATAATCACGCCAAAAATCATCCGTATGCAAAAAGAGAAAAACTCTACCACCGGTTTGATTTCCGATTCGGCTTTGTTGCTCTGGATTGGCAGCCTTAGCCAACAATAATCTACAACCTTCCGAACCTTGTGGGGCAACTACTACCCACCGTTTTGTTTCACTCAATCGGGTATCCTCAACCAATACAAAATTCAACTTCTCCGTATAGAACCGGATAGCTTCATCATAATCGTTTACAATAAGCGCAATCTGGAAAAGATTCTGTTGCATTACATACGGCAATTTACTTGTCAATTGCTAATCGAAAACTGAATACAGCCAATAAGAAGGTTATCGGGGTAAAGATCCAACGCTCCCAATCATTGATAGCAAATAAATTTCCCACTGTATTTAATAAAAATAGGGCTACCATTATCCACATTCCTAGTTGAATCCATCTCCTGTTTATCTCCCATTTCAGGTAGCCTGAGTATATAGCAACCAAGGCCAGCATGATTAAATTGAGCGCTATTGAAATGCCTTCAAACTGAATCATCTGCATATCGTTTTCAAGTCGGCCACCCCAAACAATTTTGTACGGGATTACCTGAACCAGCACGAGGATGTGGAAAACAATTACGAGCGAAAACAAAGTCAGCAAACCCAGCGTTGCTAAACGTTGGGAGATGACCTTTTTCAGTAAATTCAAAATCTAGGTTTCTGGAATTTAAGATTTAACGTTGGATGATAACGCAGCAATAACAACTTCACGCGCCTCCCGATGCTTGCAATAACTGCATTTGTAGTGCTCTAGCAACAATCCTTCTTCCTTATCGGTTGGTTGTTTTTCAATTTCTTCAGAATCAATTTTCATGGTATAGAATCCACATTCAGCACATTTTTCGGCATGCTGAAAAGCCATGTATTTCTCAATTTTCTTTTCACCTGTTTTCTCGTCCAGCCACACATCATATTCTGCAGAGTGAAGCTTACTTTTATGTTCGGCTAACTGATCTGCTTCCAAATGCACTTCCCCTTCGGCAGCAGTTAATTTGCGCATACTATTTCCCGTTGATGATTTGCGCGGTTTGTTACGAATGCGCATCAGGCGGCCTTCAAGTAATTTCGGATATAAGATTCGGACCACACTAGATAGGATCAGGTAAGTTATCACGATAATACCTGCCAGAAAGAAAATGCTTATATAAAGTTTCAACGAATCATCTACCGGAAACAGGGGGGTAACAGTAGCCGTTGCATAGAGCGCCAGGCCCACCATAAATGCAATAATTGCATACCAGAAGTATTTGATCTCATGCGTGTTAACATAATCATACCTTTCCTTTTGGTTGGAAATAGTCATCACTTTCACTTCGTGAAAAAGAATAATAAGAATCACCAAGGCAAAGAAGAAGTAGGAACCGGAAATCATGTATGAGTCCCAGGTTTCTATAAAAGAGGTAGCATTTTCCATAAGTCAGAGCATTTAGGGTACTAAGTAATTGCAGTAATTTGGCAATAATTACGACCACTTTCAATGATATTGCATAGAATTTTAGTTGGTTTCTTACAGTTTATCAATCAGGCTGCCATTGGCATTCGTTGAACTTTTACACACTGTTGAATCGTTATAAAATCATGGCAGTCCTTAAAAATGCTTTTTTTGATCTGGCCCTATCCCAGGCAGCCCGGTTGGTCGGAAGACCTGCCCGAATGGTCAGGCTGCTGGGTCAACTTGCATTGAGGATTAAAACAGTCAACTGGAAGTCGGTAAACGGGTCAATAATTAAGGAGAAATTTATGTTACTTGGTCGGCTGCTTCGGGCTCATGTAAAAGGACAATACCGGGTGCAGTCTTTTCGGTTTTTGTTGATTTTGGTTGCCGCTGTGATCTATTTTCTAAACCCTCTCGATCTGGTACCCGATTTTATAATTGGCATTGGATTAACCGATGATCTGGCTGTAGTTACCTGGGTATTTCAGGCGGCTGCCAGTGAATTGGATGCCTTTATGAAATGGGAGAAAAGCATTTTGGCCGATCGACTCGTTTAATCAAAATACACATTAAATCTTCTGCGATACTTATGTCTCTGGGTTCATTTGGAGTAGCCGGTGACAACCTCATCTCAGTTTAATTTGAATAAACTGATTCAATCGCCTCGCGTGCAATCCGCTCATCTTCTTCCTCTGAAAGACCGCTCACACCAATCCCCCCTATCACCTTCCCGTGTTGAACAATATGCAAACCACCACCAAAACCCGTAATCCGGCTATCGGTCCAGTAGCCCTGCTCGCGCTTATCGTTGCGCATGAATTCACCCTGAGCCCGGGTAGATTTACAATCGCGGGCACTTGTATAAGCTTTGCTTTGTGCAATCTGCGCTGAGGCGGGATTGGCACCATCCATGCGCAGGAATGAAATGAGTTCACCCTCCGGACCCGTTACCGCTACGGCAATATGCTTGTTGATTTTTTGAGCTAACTCAATAGCCTTACTAATAAGTCTAAGGGCTTCGTCAGCACTTACTTTTCCAAACTCATACATAGGATAGCCTTATCAAATCTTACTGACTCATTTCGTTAACATAACAGATTTGTCATTCATGATCACTTCCAACGGTTCGCCATGTTCCAGAATGGCCTCTATTTTACCGCTGCTGATCTTCACTTTAATCACCCGATCCCTGAACTCTAACCGGAATGAATATGATTTCCATTGGTCAGGAATGAATGGGTTGAAATGCAATTTCCCATCACGCACACGCATGCCTCCAAAACCTTTAACCACACTCATCCAGGTACCCGCCATAGAAGTAATGTGGCAACCTTCTTCTGTATCATTGTTATAATCGTCAATATCAAGACGGGCCGTGCGCAGATAAAATTCATAGGCTTGCTCTTTATACCCCAGTTTGCTGGCAAGTATCACGTGAACGCACGGTGACAATGATGATTCATGCACGGTCATAGGCTCGTAGAAATCAAAATTCCTGCGAATGGTATCCAGATCAAAATCATCTTCAAATAAAAATATCCCTTGCAATACATCAGCCTGTTTGATAAAGCAGGATCGCAGAATTCTGTCCCATGACCATTTCTGATTCAATGGACGATCTTCCGGTTTCAGATCTTTTACGCGAATTAATTCCTTATCAAGAAATCCATCCTGCTGTAAAATCACTTTACGTTTTGCATCATATGGATAATACATATTCTCAGCAATATGTTTCCAACGATCAATTTCAGCTTTCTCCTCAAACTTAGTCTTACTCACCAGTTCCGCATAACGCTTGGGATTAGCTGACTTTACGTACTCAACTGCCTGCATGGCAAATCGAAGAGTCCACGCACCCAGGTAGTTTGTGTACCAGTTATTGTTTACATTATTCTCGTATTCATTCGGGCCGGTTACCCCCAATACCACATATTTACTCTTGTCCTCCGACCATGTTGCGCGTTGATTCCAGAATCGTGCGATACCGATGAGCACTTCTAATCCAAACTCGGTGAGATATTCGCGATCACCCGTATAATCAATATAATCACGCATCGCATATGCCATTGCACTGGTGCGATGAATCTCTTCAAAGGTAATTTCCCATTCGTTGTGGCATTCTTCTCCATTCATTGTAACGAAGGGATAGAAAGCAGCTCCATCCTTAAAGCCCAACTTCTTTGCGTTTTCGATGGCTTTGCCCAAATGCTTGTACCGATAGATCAACAGATTACGAGCCACTTTAGGCTCAGCTGTACTTAGGAAGAAAGGTAAACAGTATGCTTCCGTATCCCAATACGTACTACCACCATATTTCTCACCGGTAAATCCTTTGGGTCCGATATTCAGACGCTCGTCCTCGCCTGTGTAGGTTTGAGTGAGTTGGAAGATATTAAACCGAATCCCTTGTTGTGCGGCAACATCTCCTTCAATGGTAATATCGCACTCCTCCCACTTATGTGCCCAGACTTTAACATGGCTGGCAAAAAGTTTATCAAATCCAGCGGCTAGCGCTTCTTTTAGTTTCGCTTTGCAATGGTTGACTAACTGATCTTTAGGATGATTCTCTGAAGATAAAACAGCGGCATATTTATAAATGACAAGTGGGGTACCTTGCTTCAACTCGGTAACTACAACATTATCTGCATACTTCTCTCGTACGTTGGTTGTTACTTTTCCTACAATACTTTTCCCTTCACTTTGAATATCATACTGGATACCGGTACATACATGAAAGAAGGTTTTTTTGGTTTGAGCTGTAACAATAGCTAACCCCGGTTGAGCTTCTTTGTAGACTTCCTCCCAAAACTTTTCATCATAATTTGAGTCTTTGTTGACCACGTCAGCATCCACCGGCAATGTAAGTGTAATGGGTGCTGAGAAATTTTCTGGGGATATCTCATACCGGATTGCACCAATTTCGCCATCAGCCATGGAGCAGAATCGTTTAGAATCCACCATTACCTTCTTACCATCGGGAAACGTGGCGGTGAACGTGCGGTGCAATAAACCTTGTTTCATATCCAAAACGCGAGTGAATTTTTCGACTTTGCATTTGGCAAGATCTAAGGTCTGGTCTCCAATTTTAATCTTGATTTCGATCCAACTTGGTGCATTTAATACTTTAGCGAAATATTCCGGATAGCCGTTCTTCCACCAACCCACCCTGGTTTTATCAGGATAATAAACACCTGCCACATAACTTCCCTGATGCGTTTCCCCACTGTAATCTTCTTCGAAGGTTGCGCGTTGCCCCATGCGCCCGTTGCCGAGGCTAAAAACGCTTTCGGATACTTTGTTGTAATGAGGATTCAACCCTTCCTCAATAATGTGCCATTCGTGGTGTTTGAGGTATTGCTTCATACGCTATAATTCAAGATTCTTAATTTAAAATTCAATCAGTTAAAGTTTATCAAGCCACTGCACGTCAAAATCACCTGTGCGGGCTACCACCTTATTCGCCTTTCCGAGTTGTTCAACAGATCCAACGCCTACACACTTCATTCCGGCAGCCAGTGCCGCCTCAACACCAGCTTCCGCATCTTCAAAAACAACACACTCATTTGGGGTGGTACCTAATTTATGAGCAGCCAATAAAAATATTTCAGGATCAGGTTTCGAATGTGTAATCATGGTGCCATCGACCAGGGTATCAAAGTCGCGGCCAATACCCAGCAACTCAATAACACGAGGCGCATTTTTGCTGCTGGAGGCTAATCCTACTTTAATATTTTTCTTCTTCAGGTTCTTGAGCAATTCTCTTACACCCGGGAATATTTCTTCAGGTCGTATGGATTCAATGTACTCTACAAACCATTTATTCTTTTTTTCTGCTAACTGTTCTTTCTGTTGTTCCGGCAACTCGATTTTACCTAATGATAAAATAATTTCAAGAGACCTCATCCTGCTCACACCCTTCAACATTTCATTGTTTTCATGCGTTAGCGTGATACCGAACTCACTAGCCAGACGCTTCCAGGCAATATAGTGGTAATGGGCCGTATCGATAATTACACCATCAAGATCAAAAATAACAGCTTTAATCATTCAGTAGAATTCAGAAAATTTAAAATTAACGATACTAACGTTACACATGACCTTTGGCTATAATGTCATTAGTTTCATCTAATGATTTAAAGACTTCAAATGTTTTGCCCTGAGTACGCAGTGCACCTAACGCATTGCCATATTTAGCGGCACTGATATAGTCCTTTGGATTCTGAACCAGGCCAAAGGAAAGTCCTCCGGCAAAAGAATCACCACAACCGGTAGTATCAATAACCTTTTCTACTTTTATGGATGGCACGAGTTCTTCTATTAATTTCCCCCGTTTTTTAAAGTAGGTAAGGCATCCGCGTGAATCGAGTGTTACATAAACACATTTCACACCCAACTTCAAACAATGTTCAGCAAATTTACGGATCTCATCGCGATTCAATTCCTCCTTATTGAAGTCTTCCGTTTCGTATTCTTTTTGATACCAAGAGGCATGGGCCTCTTCAAGATTCATCTTTAACACGTCAATGAAAGGCAACCACTGATCGCGATCAATCCAAAACTTACGTTGCCGTTCGCCATTAACCAAACAAGCCGTAGTGGGTCCGTGAGCATCAAAGATAATAGTGCCTTTGCTCTTTTTCTTTAGAAACTTCAATGTATCAAGTGAAACTTCATAGTCGCTTATCGGAATAAAAACAAAAACATCACAATCCAAGAGATCTGTCATATCTGCAGGGAGGATCGGATCCATGAAGCCTGTTTGGCGCTCAAGGCGATCATTATGATTCAGGAAGCGAAGACTGATAATATCGCCTTGATCATTGGCCGTAGTGAGATGTTTAAGGTTAATCCCTTTATAACCTTTAAAAACTTCCTCAACATTATCATGATCAACTGAGCGTAAATGACAAACCGGAACGATTTCCAGTTGATCTCCGGCCATGGTTGATAGGGCGATTACCGGGTGAGTGACACAACCCCACTTTTGAATGAGATCTCCGGTGTGGGTAACAATATGGTCGCGTGGAATGGGGCCTACTACTGCAATTTTACTCATATGAATGTTTTTAATTCTTTGATGAAACCATTATTTCAATTTATCAGGAATGCTGCTCCAAAAACCCCGGCACTGTCACCTAGCTTAGGCTTAATCACAGGGGTATCCAGCCGGTTATTAAAGATATACTTCTTCAGAGACTCTTTTCCTTCCGAATAAATAATGTCAATGTTTCCCACGCCACCACCAATAACAATCACATCAGGGTCCAGAATATTAACCACGACACTCAATGCAAGACCAAAAAAATGTGTTAGTCGCTCCATGGTTTGTTTTGCATAAGGATCTGCACCGGCCTTATACAATTCATACACTTCTTTCATGCTTTTTGATTGTCCGCTCACAGAAGCATAATATTTTTCAAGGGCTGGCCCAGCCAACACCTTTTCTACACAGCCACTCTTGCCACAATAGCAAGGTCCCCCGGAATCATCCAGAAAATTATGGCCCCACTCGCCACCGATTCCTTGCAATCCATTAATCACCTTACCATCAACCACAACCCCACCTCCAACCCCGGTGCCCATAATTACCCCAAAGACAACCTTGGCATTGGGATACTGGTCTTTCGCAGCACCCATATTGGCTTCTGCTAATGCAAAACAGTTTGCATCATTGGCCATGAAAAGCTCCACGCCTAATAATTGTTCAAGGTCTTTCTTTAATGGCTTTCCGTTCAGACTGGTTGAGTTACTATTTTTCATCAGGCCCAAACCAGGGTCAAGTGTGCCAGGGGTTGCAATGCCAATCTTAGCTGGCTTGTACCCCATTGTTGCTTCCATCTTATCAACCACTTTTTTAATCTGGCTAAGAATATGGTCATAGCCTTTGTGTCCTTCTGTGGGAAGTCGATCTCGAAAAAGTACTTGCGGATCCGCTGATGATTTTAATACGGCACCTTCAACTTTAGTGCCCCCCAGATCAATTCCCCATAGATTATTCATCGGTAGATTATGGATTTCAAATTAACAACTATACACCCGAGCCTCCCAGGGTTGCATCTCTTGCGGAGATTTTCCCTCCGGATAATTACCAATTAGTCTGTTCGACAAAAAGGGAATTACTTGGTTGGGTAAGTTAGTAACCTGATCAGAAAAATTAAGAACAATCAGCATTTTTTCTTGCTGCCGTTCACGAAAAAAAAGGAATAGAGAATCACTACCAGAGTCTAACGGCCGGTAGGATCCATAAGTAAGTACCAAGTGCGCCTTTCTAATTTCGGCCATCGCCCGAAAGTAGTTGAGAACTGATTCAGAATCATCCAGTTGAGCGTTAACATGAATAGACTTATGATTTGGATTTACCGGCATCCAGGGTAACCCTGTTGTAAAGTCCGCCTGCGGGGTTGAATTCCATTGCATGGGGGTACGGGCATTGTCTCGCCCTGCATAGTTAGCGGCCTCGAGAAATTCTGTTTCTGTAACTCCCTTTTTCTTAGCCTCCCGCCAGCCATTTTGGGTCTCAATGTCTTGAGATTCGCCTATGGTGTTAAGATGGGTATTGGTCATGCCAATTTCATCGCCCATAAAGATGAAGGGAGTACCCCGCATGGAAAGCAATAAGGTGCATAATAGCTTTGATGCCTCTGACCAGTAGCGTTTATCATTACCCCATCGCGAAACCATCCGCGGGAAATCATGATTCCCAAGGAAGACACTTCCCCAACCTCTCTTAACAAAGGCATCGTCCCATGTTTTGAATACCGCTTTAAAGTCTTTCATTTTCCAGGGTATTGGATCAAAGCGTCCACCCGGTCCCTGGTCTAAAAACATGTGGCCAAAATGGAAGATCATATTGAGTCCGTGATCTTCATCCAGATAGTCCTGCGCATTTTGAGGAGTAATGCCTGGCCCTTCACCTACAGTCATCACCTTGTAATGATTCCAAACCTTTTCCCTCGCATCCTTTATATATTCTTTAAGTCGGGGACCATTCGCATAATACTTTCTAATTGTTTCGTTGAAGTCAGGTGTATCAGTATCCGGAAAATCTGATCGCTTTGAAATCGCAGAGATAACATCAAGCCGAAGTCCATCTACCCCTTTCTCCAGCCAGAACTTCATCAGCTTATTTATTTCTTCTCTAAGAATTGGGTTTTCCCAGTTTAAGTCGGGTTGCTTGCGCGAAAACAAATGAAGATAGTACTCACCAGTAGCATCATCTACTTGCCATGCACTACCACCAAAGAAGGAAGGCCAGTTGTTGGGCGGGCCACCATTTTTGCCTGGCTTCCAGAAATAATAATTACGATAAGGATTACTCTTCGACTTCCGTGATTCCTGAAACCAGGGATGCTCATCGGAAGTGTGATTGAGCACCAGATCCATGATTAGTTTAAGGTTGCGATGATGAAGCCCTTTCAATAGTTCATCAAAATCATCCATGGTGCCAAATTCCGGTTGAATAGAATAATAGTCGCTGATGTCGTAGCCACCATCATCATTTGGAGATTTGTAAATCGGGTTAAGCCACACAGCATCTACCCCAAGGCTTTGAATGTAATCAAGCTTTTCGATGATGCCACGAAGGTCTCCTACACCATCCCCATTACTGTCTTTAAAACTGCGAGGGTAAATCTGATAAACAATGGCTTCTTTCCACCAGGTTCGGTTCATACTAATAGTCTTTCAGGCTCTGAGACGAGAGTTCTTCATTGATTAAAACTGACTACTTCCTGCAAAGCCAGGTCCACTTCTATACCATGCGTTTCCTTTTCTGACTCTGTCCAACCCTGCTCCTGTGCAAAATAATCAATCACTGCATGCTTCCAACGGTCAATTTTAGGGTGATTGAAATACAATAATCCACTTCTACGGATAATAAAATCCAATGGCTTTATTGCCATCTCATGATGGATTGCAAACCAGGCTTTAGCGAGAATCAAGTCACACTCAGGCTTATCAGTTCGGTGTTTTTCTAAGTAATCCAAAATAAGTAAGACTTGCCTGCCATATAAATGAACAAGGTTAGTAGCCTCATTCCCGCGAAGGTTAAGTGAATCAAGTCGACTGACAAGTTCTGATTCTAATTTTTTTACTTCAGCATATTCACGAAAGTCTCCACCGGGAAATATCAACTCATTGGTTTTGCATTCCGATAAATCCCGATCACTGAAGTCACGATCGATTACCTTATCAACCACCCGCTCTGCCATCTTACGGTAGCCGGTTAACTTACCTCCCGCTATGGAAATCAACCCTGTTGGGGATTCAAAAATCTCATCTTTACGAGAAAGTTCTGAGGCTGATTTTCCCTCTTCATGAATGAGGGGACGCAAACCGGCCCAACTGGATTCAATATCAGCAAACGTTAGTAAAGCATCAGGAAAGGTTTCATTCACAGCGTGCAGTAAATACTGCGCATCTTCGCGAGAGGTTACCACATGATCTTTATCCCCCTTATAGTCCGTATCAGTTGTTCCTATATAAGTAATTCGCCCACGAGGGATCGCGAAAATCATACGCCCATCGGGTACATCGAAGTATATTGCCTGTCGTACTGGCAGCCTATGGTAGGGAACCACAATATGCACTCCTTTGGTAAGGTGTAACTCCTTTCCCTCCTTTGATTTATTAGTGGATCGTAATTCGTCAACCCAGGGGCCTGTTGCATTAACTACTGTTTTAGCGTTTATTGTCAGTTCCGATTTTGAAATCAAGTCAGTAGCCTTAACACCTACAATCTTTTCATTTTCATAAATGAAATCAGTTGCCATTATATAATTCGCAATACAAGCACCTTTGGTAATAGCGAGCTTTGTGATCTCAATTGTTAAGCGTGCATCATCGGTGCGATATTCAGCATAGATAGCACCTCCTTTCACATCATCAGCTTTCAATAAAGGCTCATACTTTAAGGTTTGGGGCCGAGTCAGCATCTTTCGCTGGTCCTCAGGTTTTACGCCTGCCAGCCAATCATAGATCTTCAACCCAATTGATGTCAGCCAATAACCAAGTCCTCGCTTTTCATACAAAGGCAAAAGCATTTTCTCTGGCACAACCAGGTGAGGTGCAAGTTTGTGTACGATAGCGCGCTCACTACCTACTTCTTTTACAAGAGCAAATTCCAGTTGTTTAAGATAGCGAAGGCCACCATGGATCAATTTTGTCGACCGGCTGCTGGTACCACTGGCAAAGTCTTCTTTCTCGATCAATGCTGTGCGCAAGCCTCGCGATGCGGCATCCAATGCAATACCGGCACCCGTTATTCCACCCCCGATAATTAACAAATCGAAGGACTCACTTTTTAGATGATTTATATTTGAAGCTCTATTCAAGATTCAGCGATTTAAAATTCAAGATTCAACATTCAAAATATGACTCATTCATTTTGAACATTAAACTATAAATCTTGAATTAATTATCAATCCACCCCATTGTACGCGCTACTGCTTTCTGCCACCCCTTATAAAGTTTAGCGCGGGTAGTTTCATCCATGTTAGGAACAAATCGTTTCTGAATTTTCCGGTTACGGATAATGTCTTCTTTCTTCCAAAGCCCAATTTGAATACCCGCCAGGTATGCTGCCCCCAGCGCAGTAGACTCAATTACTTCGGGGCGTTCTACTTCCGTCCCTAATATATCAGATTGAAACTGCATGAGGATATTGTTGGCACAGGCTCCACCATCTACTTTTAAGATTGCCAGTTTTAGTCCTGCATCTTCCTGCATTGCATTAAGTATGTCTTTTGTCTGATATGCCAGCGACTCCAATGTTGCTTTAATGATGTGGTCTTTGCCCGTATCGCGGGTCAACCCGAAAATGGCCCCACGTGCATACATGTCCCAATACGGTGCACCTAATCCCGCAAAGGCAGGCACCACATACACTTCATTGGAACCGAGTGCCTTCATAGCAAAATATTCTGAGTCTTTGGATTGATCAATGATGTGCATACTATCGCGAAGCCATTGAACAGCTGCCCCAGCTATAAATACACTACCTTCCAATGCATACTCCACTTTGCCGCCCAATCCCCAGGCAATGGTTGTGATCAATCCATTTTTAGATTGCTGAATAGTTGAACCCGTATTCATTAACATAAAGCAACCAGTGCCATACGTGTTCTTCGCCATTCCCGGTTCAAAACAAGCCTGACCAAATAAAGCTGCTTGCTGATCGCCAGCCACACCTGTTATGGGTATCTCAACTCCATTAATATTCCATGTACCAAACAATGAAGCAGACGGCTTTACCTCCGGCAAAACAGATTTAGGCACACCTAACTCCTTGAGTAATCTTTCGTCCCACTTCAATTGACGAATATTATAGAGCATCGTACGAGAAGCATTCGAATAATCTGTTACATGCGATTTACCATTTGTTAGTTTCCAGATAAGCCAAGTATCGATAGTACCAAATGCCAACTCTCCCCGATCTGCCTTTTGTCGTGCTCCTTCCACGTTATCCAAAATCCATTTCACTTTTGTCCCAGAGAAATAAGAGTCGATAACCAAACCGGTGTTTTCCTGAACATATTCTTTCAATCCTTTGGATTTCAATTCCTCGCAGATTGAAGCAGTACGTTTATCTTGCCAAACAATTGCATTGTAAATAGGAACTCCGGTTTTGCGATCCCAGATTACGGTTGTCTCGCGCTGATTGGTAATACCCAAGGCTACAATCGAATCCAGTTCGATTCCATTTTCAACAATTACTTTCTGTAAAACGCCCAATTGCGTGCTCCAGATTTCTTCTGGATTATGTTCCACCCAACCAGAGTTTGGAAAAATTTGTTGGAATTCCTGTTGTGCTATTCCTTTTATCGCTCCTTTTTCATCGAAGAGTACAGCGCGAGAACTGGTTGTTCCTTGATCAAGTGCTATAATGTACTTTGGCATATAGTTGAGTTAGATGTTTTCCAATCGCAAAACTACTTTTGCAAACTCTTCAAAATCACCAAGGTTACTATCAATGATACTCTCAACTATATTTAAATCAAGGGTCTGGTATTCATGAATGGCCACGTTTCTAAAACCAATCATATGCTTCATCTTAACTTGAAGTGAATCGTCTATTATTTTTGCTTGCAACAAAAAATCAAAAGCATCCCGACTGTTTTGCGGAATGCCTAGTTTCCTTTTCTTCACAATAAAATTAGCAATATCAATAGAGGTCTCGCAGGCTCGTTGAAGATTTAACAAAATAGAATCCTGAACGGTGAAGTTTGTTCTCCAGGTATCTTTATTATCCAAATATTCTTCACGAATCCTCCTGATGCATCGTTCAATAGCGGCAACTTTATTGAGTATCGCATCTTCCATTAAGCGTACACTTTTCCTGATGAAATAATTTCTTTTAAGATACCCTTTCGCTCTTCCTGCAATCGTTGATACATTGAAAGTACTAATACCTCATAGCGCAAAACCAAACTAGCATTCTTAACATATAGTTGCTTGGCTGTTGTAGTAATTTGAAATTGAAACACAATGCTGGCTTGATTTAAATGAATTAAATCAACATCCTTTCCCAAAAGAATTTCTAGTTTCCCTTTCAACTGATATACATCAATAGGGTCTACTTTGCACTCAAACGGAGTTAAAAATGCAATATCTACATCGCTTTCCTTTGCACCCATGCCGTTAGCCATGCTTCCAAAAAGATAAATAACTTCAACGGAAGGTATCTGCTCTGTTATCAATTGAATAACATTATCTAGGTCTGCTTTTTTCATCTTTTAAAGATACCTAAACTAACGAAAATAAACAGTAGTTAAGTATTTCAAAAAATCACCTGGTAAATAAATGCTCCAAGTGTCCCACCTATAATTGGGCCAACCACCGGTATCCACGCATAGCCCCAATCAGAAGTACCTTTACCCGGGATTGGTAAAATTGCATGTGCTATCCGTGGACCCAGGTCGCGAGCCGGGTTCATTGCAAATCCTGTAGTACCGCCTAAACTCAAACCAATCGATACAATTAACAATCCAACTACTAACGGTTTAAGTCCATGAGTAAATTCATTTACACCAATGAAAAGAATTGCAAATACCAGCAAAGCAGTTGCGATTGCCTCACTCATAAAATTTGAAAACGTATTTCTGATGGCTGGTGCAGTGGAAAACACAGCAAGCTTGGTAGCAGCATCAGGTGTATTTTTCCAAAAAGGCTGATAATAAAACCAAACTAAAAGTGCTCCGGTAAAAGCTCCTGCAAATTGTGCGGCACAATACCCCGCTACCAATGACCATTCAAATTCACCGGTTACAGCAAGTGCCAGGGTAATAGCTGGATTAAGATGTGCACCGCTTCCTTCACTTGCAGCATAAATGCCCATGGTTACTGCAAGACCCCATGCGATACAGATCGCAAGCCAGCCGGCATTTTCTGACTTCGTTCCTTTTAATACAACACCAGCTACAACACCTTCACCTAATAAGACGATCAACATCGTTCCAAGAAATTCTGCGAGATATGGGCTCATAAGATATTTGTTTTAATGTCCGCCTCCCCTAGGTATTGCTGTTTCACTGGATTCTACTGCCTTAACCCGGGTTGTAGTCACCGCAGCTATGATGAGTAAGAGGCCGGCAAATGTAATTGCCAGGCCTGGGTTACTGCCTAAAAAATTCTTGTAGATAAATCCAAAGGAAAGTGTTTGCAGAATCATTGGTATCACAATCATCATATTAATGATGCCCATGTAAACACCATACCGTTCTTTAGGAATGCTACCCACCACCATGATATAAGGAACACCCATCATACTGGCCCACGCAATACCAAAACCAATCATAGGCGCAAATAGAAAATACTTATCGTGAATATGCGGCATTACTAATAAACCCACTCCGGCTGCTATCAGACAGATCATGTGTACATACTTTGCACTAAGTTTCTTAACTAACCAAACCAAGCCAAAAGCAGACAGAAAGGTGACAATGTTATAAAATCCATTAACCAATCCAGTCCACCCAACGGCCTCGCTGTATAAGTCCATATTCTGTTCGGGACTGGTATTCCAAACTGACTTTGCAATACTTAAAGAAATAAATTGAAAATAACAGAACATAGCATACCACTGAAAGAGATACACAAGTGCCAATTGCCACAAGACTTTCGGCATATCTTTTATGGCAGAAAATATTTCGATGAAGGGTGCCAACACGCCTTTAGGCTGTGCGCGCAGCTCCCGTAACTCTTCCTCCGTAGGCGGAATTTCAGGCGTAGTGGAAACCGACCACCACACTGAACCGATGGAACAAACAGCCCCAACGAAAAAAGAGCCAAACACCCAATATGGAATCCCGCTTTGTCCATCATCCGCAATGGTTGATCCGGTAATAGTCTTCTGAAAAAAATAAATGGAAAGATTGGCCAGCGTAATCCCTAAACCAGTGAAAAAACTTTGTGTCAGAAAACCTGTCGGGCGTTGACTATCGGGTAGTTTATCGGCAATAAAGGCACGATAAGGTTCCATGGCGGTATTATTGGCTGCATCCAATACCCATAGCAATCCGGCAGCCATCCATAGGGCGCTGCTGAATGGAAACAGAAACAGACACAGGCTACAGAAAATAGCGCCTATCAAAAAGTAAGGCTTCCTCCGCCCCCAACGTGGCGACCAGGTTTTATCACTCATGGCACCAATGATTGGCTGTATCAATAGGCCCGTCATTGGGCCTGCCAAATTCAGTAGCGGAAGATCATCGGGATTAGCATGTAGAAAAGTGTAGAGCGGGTTAATTGCCGATTGTTGTAACCCAAAACTGTATTGAATGCCAAAGAACCCAACGTTCATGTTGATGATTTGGGAGAAGGAAAGCTGGGGCTTAAAGGACATGCTTTTTATGGTGAAGGTAGAAAATACCGTTCATGCATTTACAAACACAAAAAAATTATCGTGACAATCTTGAAAAAAAGAAAAGGCCACTCAAATAGAGTAGCCTTTAAATTACTTCTTTAATATGTAATTAATCAGGACAGGTTCCAGTATTTCTCCAATTTAATACACTTAAAACAATTGTTTTATCTGGAGCTCCTCCTTGCTTGCGATTATCAACCTCCTTACATTCAGCATCCTTCTCAACATAAGTCCAATCTGGGTTGGTATCAGCATTTTGGCTACGTCTCAATTTGAACTCCGTACCATTCGGGAACTCAACAGCAGCACAATAGCAGTTAGTAGATACTTTTGTTAAAAGTATATCAGTGCTCCATCCAGTCAAACTGCCAATCAATCCCACTTTAACATCAGCAGGAGTAGTAGGAGGTGCAACCACAATTACGGTAGTTTTTCCTGCCACTTTGCAACTCGCTAATGCATCACATGCAATTGAAATGTCTTTGGAAGATTTCAGTTCCTGGCCGGCTACATCAACAGCCACTACTTCTAATTTATAACTGCCTGGCAATTGATTCTTAACGATATCTCCGCTAATAGAGAGTGTCAGTTTTTCAGAAGTAGCTGTCTGCTTGTTCGTTGAAATAACA
>ERZ795061.1166-NODE-1166-length-26053-cov-8.125087_pt1 | contig 26053 bp, 24 predicted proteins | sample MGYA00375145_ERZ795061 | MGnify/ENA primary metagenome ERZ795061 (study PRJEB30190, sample SAMN05720144) | anaerobic digester metagenome | isolation source: active sludge of municipal wastewater-treating anaerobic digesters | place: USA | collected 2014-12-22 ... | reverse complement strand
AAAGCGGGGCGCACTGCCAGCGAGCGATGGGTGAAAACTGATCAGGGTGATTTTCAAGGCTGGGGAGTTTCCATGAATGGACCGGATACTTCGTTTGTTGAAAAGTTAAAGATCATTACCAAAGACAATGAGGTTTATTATGTTGCTGATGTGCCGGGCAATAAGGAGTTGACCTATTTTAAATTTATAGAGTTGACGGCCACAGGATTTGTTTGCGAAGATCCAGAACATGACTTCCCTAAGAAAATTTCTTATCAAATGGATGGCACAAAACTAAAGGCAACCATTTCCGGCAACGGAAAGTCGATTGATTATTTTTTTGAGAAGATACATTAGCGGTAATCTATCAACTGGAGATTCATAACCCGCGCGGTTATTAATTTCGATGTGTTTCTCATTGCTTCAGCTGAAGATGTCTCCTCATCCACCAACTCAATGACTTTCTTCAAACCCATCAATCGGATTTTTTCGTCAGACAGTTCATTCTTTCCAACAATAGCTAAAATGGGTTTACGGTATTTATGTGCGAGCTCAGTTACTCCCATTACCACTTTTCCTGATAAGGTCTGTTCATCCATCTTTCCTTCTCCGGTAATCACCAGATCAGCCAGTTTAATCTGATCTTCCAACTTCAGCGCCTTCAAAATAAAATCTATGCCCCGGGTGAAAGCGGTATTTAAAAATACTTTTGACCCAGCACCCAAACCACCCGCAGCCCCTGCACCCGGAAAATGAATGTCAACGTTTAATTCCTTCTCAACAATAGCAGCGAAATGTTTAAGTCCCTGATCCAGGAGTTGCACACCTTGATCATCGGCTCCTTTTTGTGGACCATAGACAAAAGCAGCTCCATGAGGTCCATAAAGTTCATTATCTACATCGCATAGCACAACGAATTGTATTTTGTTCTTCTTTATAAGAAAATGATCATCAACAATTGAATGAATATAAATCAGGTTTGAGCCAATAGGCTGAAGTTCATCACCTTTCTTGTCCTTGAATTTCATGCCCAGGGCAGCGGCCATTCCGATGCCTGCGTCATTGGTTGCGCTACCACCAATGGCTAGAATAATTTTAGTAACACCTCGCGCAATTGCGTCTTTGATAAGTTCTCCGGTTCCGTATGTTGTTGTGTTTAAGGGATTGCGTTCTTCTTTTGTCAACAAGTGTAAGCCAGAGGCGCTCGCCATTTCGATAAAGGCAGTTGTACCGTCTCCTGAAATTCCATAAGACGCATTTATTTTTCTAAATAATGGATCTGAGACTGAACAGTTTATTACAGAACCTCCCGAATTTATAGTTAGTAATTCACTTGTGCCCTCACCGCCATCGGCTAAAGGAACTGAGATAATGGAAAGTGAAGGGTCAAGTTTCAGCAAGCCTGTACTCACGGCTTCACAAACCTCCTTCGCGGAAAGTGATCCTTTGAATTTGTCCGGTGCAATAAGGATAGTCACAGGGCAATATAGAGTAGGATGGAAGTGACCAAGGCAGTAAATCCCTGGGCAAGTGTAATCACTGTATAACTTTTATAGGCATTTCGCTCGCTAATACCACTGAATTGCGAGACCACCCAAAAATAAGAATCATTGGCATGGGATACCGTCATGGATCCACCTCCAATCGCCAGTACTAAAATGGCAAGATCAAGCGATGAGATAAAACCAGCGGCCGGAGTTAATGGAGCCAGCAACGAACTTGTGATTATAAGAGCAGATGTTGAAGAGCCTTGTGCGGTTTTTAAAATGGCCGCCAGAAAAAAAGCAATCATTAAGAAAACAGGCCCACCTGCCTGGGTTGTGGAAACATAGTCTTTTAAAATTACATCAACACCACTCGATTTAATGACACCCCCAAAGGCGCCACCGGCTCCCGTAATCAGAATAATAATTCCTGCATCTTTTAGTGCTTCCGAAATCCACGCAGGCCATTCGCTTTTCTGGTTGCCAGAGATTAAAAGAAAAGAAAATGCTAATCCAATCAGCAGCGCTAATGATGGATTTCCTGCGATCTGAAAAAATGACGACCATGATTTGAGTGCTGGAATAAGACCCGGGAGTGAGCCACAGGAAATCAGAATAATTGGAAGAATCAAAGGGAGAAAAACAAATATCGAAGAGTGTTTACTCGCATTGGTTTGGATGTGTGTCGATTGATTAGTCTCAATGGTAGCGCCAAATTTTTTTGAAAGGAGATAAGCAACCAACGCAACCGGTATTGAACCAACCAGGCCAACTAAAATAACCAGTCCAAGATTTGGAGTAAGGCCCAGATTAGCAGCCGCGGCCAAGGGACCGGGTGTAGGTGGAACCAACGTATGAGTGGTATAAAGGCCTGAAGATAAGGCGAGGGAAAGTTGAGTCGCATTTGTACTTGACGAGGCGAGCGCTGGAACAAGTCGTGAAAGAATAATGAAGCCGGAATCGCAAAACACCGGAATCCCTACCAGAACCCCTATCATGGTCATTGCCATCAGAGTTCTCTTTGGACCAAAGCCAGCGATTATTTTATTGCCGATCGAAGTCATAGCCCCGGTTCTTTCCATAACAATGCCGAGGCAGGAGCCAATAGCAACTAAAAATCCGATTTGTTGAAGTAATGATCCAAAACCAGCTTGCATAGCTGAAATGATCTCTAACAACGGCTTTCCCATAATGCTCCCAAACAGGATCGATGCCAGAATCAACGAGAAAAAAGGATGCAGATTCAAATACCTCGATACAGCAATGAGTGTAGCAATTGAGATTATAAGTGCGATAATGATTTGAAGCATTCTCGTTCTTAGGTTCGGAATGGATAATAGTCGAAGACCTGGCCTGCTTTAAATTCTGAGGATTCAGCAGGTAACTCAATAAAGCCGTGAACATCTTTCAGGTTGGCAAAATCGCCTGAGCCGCCCCCCGCCTTTGGAGATGCCAAAAGCTGGCCCTTTTCGTTTAGAATGTTTACTTGGAGAAAATAAGTAAGGAGTGGCTTAAAAGAGAAGTCTTTAGTGAGAACTGCTGTTTTTCGTTCGATTTGTCCACCAAGGCTTCTTACCAACCAGGGTTTAATGTAGCGGTAAAAGCACATATAGGTGGAGACCGGATTCCCCGGAAGGGCAAATACAACATGTCTTGAAGAAGTACCAAACCATAGTGGCTTACCTGGTTTTTGACTCACCTGGTGGAAGCGTTTTTGAATTCCATTGCGCTCCAGCGTTTGAGGAACGAAATCGAATTTTCCTTTTGATACTCCGCCTGAAAAAATGATTAGTTGATAATGCTCCAGAATTTTACGCACCTCGGTTTCGAGAATTTCAGGTTGGTCCGGAATATGAAACTGATCAGCAACGCAACCTGCCTCCAGCAATGCGGCTTGCAAAGCATAACTATTTGATCTGCGGATTTGATAAGGAAGTGGAATGAGGTCTACAGGAATCAATTCATCCCCTGTGGAGATGATTGCTGTTTTGGGAAATGAGGAAACAGAAACTTTTTTCATCCCCACCGAAGCCATCAACGCAATTTCAGCAGGCGAAATTTTTATGCCGGGTGCAAGCAAAGCTTCATTGCGCTTTGCATCCTGGCTTTGTCGGTGAATGTTGTCACCCTTTATAATTTCAGTAATCAAAACAGTAGCAACCTGTGCTTTTATTTCGAGGTCTTCATATCGGATAACAGTGTCGGTGCCAACAGGTAACATGGCGCCTGTCATTACCTCAACGCAAGAATCGGATTTGCTTAGTCGCACTTGTTGCTGACCTGCCGCCTGAATGCTTTCGATTGGAAATTGTCGGATTCCATTTTTCCAAATTTCCGAGTTAATGGCGATGCCATCCATGGCTACCCGATCAAAGGGTGGGAAATCACGATCGGCCTGAACTTCTTCGCGCAGAATTCTTCCGCACGCTTCCTGTATTGAAATCTCCTGCAGCCCTGTTTCAATTGAATGGGAGAGAATAATTGAAGAAGCTTCTGAAACGCTTATCATGAATTGTTACCTTTGATTTAACTGCGCTTTCAACTACTATGACGAAACAATTTACACATATTGACGCCTCTGGCAACCCCCAAATGGTGGATGTATCTGATAAAAAAATTACGAGACGAATAGCCCGGGCACAAGCCGTTGTGTTTTTAGGCAAGGAAATTTTGTCTCAAATGAAGGGCGATGAACTAATAACCAAAAAGGGTCCTGTTTTTCAGACCGCTATTATTGCTGGAGTTATGGCTGCCAAAAAAACACATGAGTTAATACCATTTTGCCATCCAATAGGTCTGGAAGATTGCAAGGTTCGGATTTCTGTTAAAAAGAATAGAGTATTAATTGAAACAGAGACAGCAATCACTTCAAAAACAGGTGTAGAAATGGAAGCCCTGACAGCTGCTTCGGTAGCTGCACTTACTGTTTATGATATGTGTAAAGCACTCTCGCACGAGATTATTATCGGAGAGATAAAGCTGATGGAAAAGCGAGGTGGCAAGAAAGATTTTCTAAGAAAAGAGTAATTGGCCTTCCTTTACGGATTTGCGTTCCCAATCGAACGAAACGTATTTTATTTCTATAAGTACCAATTTATTAACCGGTTAAATCAGTGGTGTTTAATTGATTTTGTAAGCAATATTTTTTTGCAATCGAGTGAATTGACAATCGTCTTATGGAATTCACTTTTTTCGAACTTTTTGGAATGCTTATTGTTAAATTTGTGTGTCTAAATACGTTGGCTATGAAATCAATTGGAAGAAATCTATTACATGGCTTTCAACTGAACCCAATTAATCGGGATTTGTTGATCGTTATCTCGTCAGGATTGTTAATCGCGATAGCAATTATTACACTTATGGTGATGATTGTAAGTCAGATTTAAGTTCAAAATGAATTTAACAGATTAAGGCATTTAGAGAAATCTGGTGCCTTTTTTAAATTTCAAGGGATTTAAATGGGTAAATGTATGAGATGAATCCTACTGAGAGGTGATGGCTTTGCTTAGAAGGCGGCTTGATAAAATTATGAGGAAAATAGTACAACATTTACTATTCTTATTATTACTGGGTTGTTCGAACGTAAAACCAGGAACGAATACTATCTCAATAAATCCCATAGTCCTTGTTAATATTGATGGATTAGATAGGATTTCTATTGCAAACCTTCTAATAAAACTTGAAAAGTGTAAGCCAAAAGTTGTTGGGATCAATGCGATTTTTGATGGCACTCACTCTGAATCGACCGATTCTTTGCTTTCGAATGCAATGAAATCTTTGGCAAATGTTGTACTTATTTCACTTAGGAATGATGATAAGCTAGTGCAATCTGCCCCAGTTTTTATAAAATCAGCAAATAGAGAAGGTGTTCTGACCCATGGTAATTTAATAGATGGATCATTAATTTATAAAACTTATGTATCCTATAAGGATGAGTTGTTATGGAGCTTTCCTACAACTATTGTTAGTTCTTATGATCCATCCATTGGCCTTAAGACTATGAGGAATTCTTTTCCAAATACTTGGTATGAAGTCAAGATTGACTACCAACTCGAGGACTTTATTTCCTATCAAGCAGTTGATTCTTTTGATTGTGAAAAGATTGCTAATAAAATTATTGTACTTGGCTCAATTGGTCCAAGCAATGCGGATTCTTATGAAATTCCCAATTATAAAGAACCTTTGTTTGGAACGGTCATAATTGCAAATATTATCAACTCAATCATTCATAGTGAATTTAATGAGGTTAAAGTAGATAAAGATTATGGAAAGGGGACTCTCCCTAATGTTGAAAAGAGTTTATAAAAATCACTTCCCTCGTTGTAAATCTGATCCAATTGATTTTAGGGGTGCGCTGATACCCATTGATCACCATCCTCAAAAAATTCCTTTTTCCAAATCGGAACGGTTTGCTTCAGGCTGTCTATAATAAATTGACAAGCCGCGAAGGATTCTTTTCTGTGCGGAGTGGCCACTGCTACCACAACAGCAATTTCTCCGGGGAGTAAGGTGCCAACCCGGTGGCTAATTGCCCAGCCAGTTAAGATCCATTGCTGAGAAGCCCGGTCAATAACCTTTTGGATTTCAGAAACAGCCATGGGTTCATAGGCTTCATATTCCAACTTAGTTACTTTTTTTCCAGAAGTTTGGTTTCGAACAGTACCAATGAAGGTGTTGATGGCACCCGCTTCTTTCAATGAAGCAGCGTCAATCACTTTTTGAACTTCAATGGGTTGTTCGGTGATTTCAATCATCAAAATTTTGAATATTAAATGTGAAATTTTGAATTTCCTAACCTCCGCTCACCGGTGGAATTAACGCAATCTCGTCTTTATCAGAAAGCACCTTTTCGTCCTCGGCATATTCCTGATTAACCGCAATAAATAGTGAATTCAATTTATCCAGTTGCGGATATCGAAGCGATAATGATTTACGTAAATCGCCTACCGAAGTACCGTTCATATCCAATTCTACCACCCGACCGCCCAAAATATCGCGTGAGATTCCAAATGTTTTGATTTTTAAGATCATTTAACAAATATACGGACTCAACGCATACGCATTCGATCGATCATTTTCTATCTTTCGCTTAATATGCAATCCTCGCAACTATATGACAACCATGGACGGCCTATCAACTACCTGCGACTGGCGGTAACGGACCGTTGTAACCTGCGCTGTTTTTACTGCATGCCCGAAGAGGGGATTAAATATCTTCCCAAAAAAGAGCTTCTCACTTTTGAAGAAATTGAACGACTTATCTCGTTGCTTGCCGCGATGGGAATTTCCAAAATCAGGTTAACAGGGGGTGAGCCATTCGTACGAACTGACCTGATGAGTTTAATCCGAAAAATTACCAGTATTGAAGGGATTCAGGATGTGCACATCACTACGAATGGAATTCTTACCGGGCCTCATATTCCGGAAATAAAATCGTTGGGAATTGGGTCAGTCAATTTAAGCCTGGATACATTGGATCGAGACCGTTTCAAAATGATTACACGCAGGGATGAGTTTGAGAAAACGTGGGACACGCTGCAACAACTTTTAAAAGCTGAGATTCCGGTGAAGATCAATGCGGTGGTCATGGATGGAAAAAATATTGACGATATACTCCCCCTGGTAGAATTGACCCGCCAGCATCCGGTTTCGGTTCGCTTTATTGAAGAGATGCCTTTTAATGGAGAAGGAAATCACTACGCAACTTTATCCTGGACGTATAAAAAAATCCTTGATTTGATCCGGAGCAATTATCCGTCACTGGAAAGGACGACCGACCCTCCGCACTCAACATCATATAATTACAAAATTCCTGGTCATGCAGGTGATGTCGGAGTTATCGCAGCGTTTAGTCGCACGTTTTGCGGAACCTGCAATCGCATTCGGGTAACCGCCCAGGGTGTATTGAAGACCTGCCTGTATGACGATGGGGTGTTAAACATCAAAAATCTGATGCGAGCGGGAAAGAGCGATGATGAAATTAAAGCAGAGTTACTCAAGGCTTTCAGCAATCGACTGAAAGATGGATTTGAGGCGGAGGAAAGAAGAAAAAGCGGAGCCCCGGCAATAGAATCAATGTCAACAATAGGAGGATAAGAAAATTTATGAAAGCATTTTTTACGATTGTTTCCTTGATGATCTATTTTTCAGGATTTGGTCAGAAAGAACCGGAAGCTACAACATCATTTATTATTTCAGGAGAAGTTAAGACTCAGGTAACTGTATCATTGTCCGAATTCTCAAAATATACTGAGGCCCCAATTGGCGACATCACGATCACGAATCACCTGGGCGAAAAGAAAAGCGAGCAAAAATCATTGAAAGGAATTCTTCTGAAAGATATTTTGAAAACGGTAGAAATAAATAATGAGAATCCGCGAGTCCTTAGCGAGTATTATTTCATTTGCAAAAGTTCGGATGGATATAAGGTAGTCTACTCCTGGAATGAGATTTTTAATTCCTCTGCTGGTGAATCAGTTTATCTGGTAACTTCTAAAAATGGACAAGGCGCAATGGAGATGAAAGAGACAATTTTAATGATTTCGCCCAAAGACTATATGACAGGCCGCAGATACCTTAAATCTCTTACGTCCATTGAAGTGAAAAGGGCCCGATAGTTATGGAGTTGTACATTCTACTCATTTCATTTTTCTTCATTGCCCTGATTTACTCTTCTGTTGGTTTTGGTGGTGGCTCGAGTTATCTCGCACTACTGGCACAACCTTTCTTTGGCTTGCTTCCTGAAACCATTCGACCGGCCGCCCTGATGTGTAACATTGTGGTGGTAACTGGGGGTGTGATTATCTTTTATCGCGATGGCAAATTATCCTTCAAAGAAATCTGGCCTTTTTTGGTAGCCAGTGTTCCTATGGCTGTTGTAGGTGGCTTTTGGAAACTAAATGACAACACGTTTTTTATTCTTTTGGGATTTACGCTCTTGCTGGCTTCAATTTTTTTGTGGATTAAACCCAGGGAAGGAAAAGGGAAGTCGCTTAATGTATCGGGCCAGGTTGCCTTGGGTGGGGGTATTGGTTTGCTTTCTGGCCTGGTGAGCATTGGAGGCGGTATCTTCTTATCTCCTGTTTTGCATTTAATGAATTGGTCAGAAGCTAAAAAGATCTCTGCCTTGGCAAGCGCTTTCATTCTGGTAAATTCTATTGGTGGATTGCTAGGTCAGTTTGCATCAGGTGCTAATAACATGAATCTGAATTTTATTTTTCCGCTGTTGCTGGCTGTATTGGTGGGTGGACAAATTGGTTCGCGTTTGGGATCGAAAACATTTAATTCAGTTTATATTAGACGCATCACAGCAATCCTTATTTTCGTAGCAGCTCTCAATATTTTAAAAGATCATTTATGAAACTCATCTTTTCGATTTTTTTCTTCAGTTTATCATTAAGTGCATTGTCACAAAACAAAGTTAATCCGGTGGTTAAGAATTTTGGAGGCATTTTTGAAATTCCCTATGCCGAAGAGAAACCTGACCCAACGCTTGATTACAAAATTATTGTTGAAGTTGTATCCAACACTGAAAAGTATGATTCAATTAACTGGCCCTTGTTTAATGTAGCGCGACTAATAAACCTGCATGTTATGGGCGGAGTGCCCAAAGAAAAAATTCAGGTAGTGGTGGTCATTCATGGAAGTGCTGCATTTACGGTTATGAATAATGAAAGCTATAAATCAAAATATGGAGTTGATAATCCAAATCTTAAGCTTTACCAGGAATTACAACAGGCAGGTGTAAAAATGTTTGTATGTGGCCAGTCATTGATCGCCCGAAAAATTGATCGTCTTAAAATGGTGCCTGAAGTGAAAGTGGCAACCTCGGCATTAACAACACTTACAACCTATCAAATGAAGGGTTATGCCGTGCTAAGATTCTGAACCTCTGATTATTTCTTGTCGAGTGGAATAAACTTGCCGTCATCCACTTTTCCGTCTTTCACCGAATAGAGCGTTACCCCTGAAGGCATCACTTCGTTAGCTTCCCGGACAGACTCCACCACAGCTGCGGTTTGTTCGAATCGGGTTTTCTGGCCTTCGGTTTCGTACCAAAATACCTGGCGCACATGATTGTGTCCGGATAATGCAATGGGATAAGGATGCGTTTTAACAGCGCTAACCACTTCGTGGGCATTGGAAACCACATGTCTGAATTGCAAAACCCCGTTTTCTCTTTCTAATGTTCGGCCAGGTCCTGTTTCTGTATAAGGATCTGTGCTAAGACTACCAGAGAAAAACGGCATGTGATTAAATGTGATAATGGGTGTGGTTGCGGGTACGTTTGCAAGATCTGCTTTTAACCAGTTAAGTTGGGTCGAATCAACATGGCCATAATACCAGAGGTCTTCAAAATCCACATCATCCAATCCTACAAAATGAACACCACCATAATTGAAAGAAAAATAGTTGGGTCCTAAGTAGTGGTGATACATTTTCTTTCCATAAAGCGGATGGGCTTTACTCACCAAGGATTGATGGCGTTCTATTCCAAAAATTTCATGATTACCAGGAACATTCCAAACAGGAACCGAAAACTTTTCAATCTCTTTTTTATAGAGCTCATAATAACCGGAAGCTTCTTTTTCAGAAACCCGAAGCGCGTCTTTTACCAGGTCGCCTGTGATCAATACAAAGTCGGGCTTGGTCGCCTCAACAATCTCGCGCAACTTTTGCATGCGGTCAACACTCTTTTCGCTGATGTGTGTGTCGGAAGCATGGAGAAAAGTAAACGTAGTAGGAGCCATCGAATTCACCAATGGAAAATCATAAACAGATTTTTCTGCCGTAATTTTTTGCCACCACTTTGGGGTGCTAAATCCAATTGGTTGACTTATAAATACAAAACCGAATCCCTTTGAGCTGAGTATCTCGTAGTGGCCTTTAGTATCCGTTTTCACAACCTGCACCTGGTCTGATACGGCAACGCCTGCTATACCTTCTTCATTCTTATCGCGAATGCCGTTTTGGTTTTTGTCGTTATATACAGTGCCCTGGATTTTATCCACTTGCTGACCCAATACGCTGAAAGAGAGTAACAGGAGAAAACTTAGAATGAAAAGAGAGTTAGTTCGCATAGTAGTAGGATATAGGCCTGAATATACAAAATCGCCAAATCCGAGGCTTAATTTGCTCAAACCTTCCTATTTTGCAATCCCTAAGAATTTGTCAAAATGAAAAATATTCGGTTTACGGATCATATACTTCCACATCTGATAGCTTGTGTCGTCTTTTTGCTGGTGACGGTTCTTTTTTTCAATCCGGTATTCTTTGATAACAAAGCAGTTTCGCAAGGAGATATTGAACAGTGGAGTGGTTCATCAAAAGAACTGCGCGATTATCGCGATCAAACCGGAGAAGAGGGTTTGTGGGCAAGTACCATGTTTTCAGGCATGCCGGCTTATCTGGTCAACCTCAGTTGGAGCGATGGAGTAGTTGTTGGAATGAAGAAAGTTCTTTCTGCATTTCTTCCGCATCCCATTTCCAACATCTTCCTGGCATTCATTTGTTATTATATTCTTCTGCTCTCATTCCGTATCCGACCGTGGTTTGCCATTGCCGGAGCGTTAGCGTTTGGACTTTCGTCCTACATGATCATCGGACTTTCAGCAGGCCATAATGCACGCATTGGAGCTATTGCCTTTATGCCGTTGGTATTTGCTGGTATTCACCTGGCGTTTTCAGGAAAGCGAATTCTGGGTTTTGGAGTTACTGCTGCCGGGCTGGCACTTCACTTGCGTGAGAATCACTTGCAGATTACGTATTACCTCGTACTGATTGTTCTGGTATATGGAATTGTTCATTTAATTCTAGCCTTTCGCGAAAAGCAACTGGCTGGTTTCTTTAAGACAATAATGATTTTGATTCCAGCGGTGGTGATTTCAGCGGGTACCTTCTTCGGACAATTTTGGGCGATCAGTGAGTACACACGATATTCCATTCGCGGTGCATCAGAAATTGCTACAAAACAGAATGCTGAAGATGCTTCCGGGTTATCGAAATCCTATGCATTTCAATACCGATATGGTATCTGGGAACCTATGACATTGTTCATACCAAATTTTTATGGCGGGAGCAGTCGCACTTTTTTTGTCGAAGATCAGAACAGCGCTTCTTATAAAGCGCTTGCTCAATCTGGCGATAACGAGACTGCCAATCAATTAGCAAATTATACTTCAGCTTATTGGGGCCCGCAGGATTTTACGGTAGGTCCGTATTATGCCGGTGCACTTATTTGTTTTCTTTTTATAGTTGGGATTCTTTTTGCGGAACGAAAATATGTGTGGTGGCTCATGCCACTAAGTGTATTAAGTATCATGTTAAGTTGGGGCGACAGCTTCTCTTCTTTCAACTACTTCATGTTCGATTATTTTCCAGGCTACAATAAATTCCGCTCTGTTAATTTTGCCTTGGTGATTATTCTTTTCTCGATGCCTTTATTAGGAATGTTAGGGCTAGAGAATTTATTGAAACAAGGTTGGAACAAAGACACCCAGAAAAAGCTAATCTGGCCGGTCTCTATGGCTGCCGGACTTTGCCTGCTCTTTATTTTGGTAGGTGGTTTTGGAAGTTTCTTAAAACCAGAGGAAGCTCAATTGCCGGTTTGGTTTAGAAATGCCTTGCAAAAAGATAGAATAGCACTTCTTAGATCGGATGCCTGGCGTTCGCTGTGGCTCATTCTGTTATTTAGTGGTGGTGTCTTTGCGTTGCTTAAGAATTATCTCAAGCCTATTATAGTTTATCCGGTGTTGGTTGTCTTGATCTGGTTTGATCTTGGATTTGTGGATAGCCGTTATTTTACCAAAGACAATTATAAGCGTAAACGAGAGAATTCATTTGCCGTGGCCACAGCGGCCGATGCGGAAATTCTGAAAGACAAGAGTTACTACCGGGTTTATAATTTACAGAGTCCGTTCACGGAAGCGCGTACCTCTTACTTTCATCATTCCCTAGGCGGATATCACGGTGCAAAATTGAGACGCTATCAGGACTTATATGACTCCTGCATTTCAAAAGACACGCGTCAACTGATCGAAGATTTCCAGAAGGGCAATCCGCGTTTTAGTGAATATAACTCGTTGAATATGCTCAACGCAAAATACATTGTCTATGGTCCGGATAAAGAAAATGTAATTTTCAATCCAGCTGCCAATGGTCCGGCCTGGTTTGTGAAGGACGTTGTGAAAGTGAGTACTCCGGCAGAAGAGTTGGAACAAACAGGAAAGGTAGATTCCAGACAAATAGCTGTAGTCAACAGTCAACAGTCGACAGTCAACAGTGGACCGTTAACTGTGGACAGTCTATCGTCTATTCAATTAATTGAAAGAACTCCACCATACCTGAAGTATGAATCAGAATCCTCAGTTAATGGGCTGGCTGTGTTCTCTGAAATTTATTACCCTAAAGGTTGGCATGCGCTAATCGATGGTAAGGAAGTGCCGATTCTAAGAACCAATTATGTTTTGCGCGCATTAGAGATACCAGCAGGCAAACATGTGATTGAATTCAGGTTTGAACCTAAACCGTATGTAGTCGGGAACAAAATCACCATGGCTTCGGGCTGGTTATTGCTTTTAGTTGTGCTGGGCTGTCTTGGCTGGAATTTTAAGAATCCTGAATAGTCGATTGTGGTCGAGCAGGATGATCATAATCCCATTTTTAAATTAGCGGCTGATTTTGTCAACCATACCTCGCGTTCGCTGTTTCTTACTGGGAAGGCGGGTTCGGGTAAAACAACTTTTTTAAAGCACATTGTAAAATCCACATCCAAGAAATGTGTGGTGGTAGCACCTACCGGGGTGGCAGCGATCAATGCAGGGGGCGTTACTATGCATTCGTTCTTCCAATTGCCCTTTGGTCCGTACTTGCCCGGTACGCAACATAAATTTAATGGTGTAGAGGTTGCCGATAAGAATAGCTTGTTCAGAAACATCCGTTTTAGTCGCGATAAGCGGGACTTACTACGCGAGCTAGAGTTATTGATCATAGATGAAGTAAGCATGGTTCGCTGCGACATGCTGGATGCTATGGACGCTATTCTTCGTCAATTCAGAAGGCGATATCACGAACCGTTTGGGGGAGTTCAGATCCTGTATATCGGAGATTTATATCAATTACCTCCCGTAGCAAAAACAGAAGAGTGGGAGATTTTAAGAGATCATTATGAAAGTCCGTTCTTTTTTCATTCCCATGCGGCCATGCAGGCACCGCCACTCTATATTGAGTTAAAGAAAATTTACAGGCAAAGTGATCCGCAATTCATTGAATTATTGAATCGGGTGCGAAACAATAATATAACCCAGGAAGATTTAAAGTTGTTGAACAGTAGGTATGAAGGCCGGTACACGCCCCCCGCATCAGAAAACTATATAACCCTAAGCACTCATAATTACAAGGCCGATGCGGTCAATGCTTCCGAGTTAGATAAGTTACCGGGCAAGCTCTATCGCTTTCGGGGAAGTATCGATGGAGATTTTTCTGATAAATCGTTGCCAACAGAGATAGAGCTAAAGTTGAAAGAAGGCGCACAAGTAATTTTTATTAAGAATGATCAGGACCAGGAGCGCAGGTACTACAATGGAAAGCTGGCGGTAGTCAGTAAAATAAGGGAAGATGAGATTACGGTTACGTTCCCAGACACGAAAAATGAATTAACCATCGAAAAAGAAACCTGGCGAAACATCCGCTACACACTTAATCGTGAAACAGAGAAAGTGGAAGAAGAAGAGATCGGTTCATTCACACAATATCCTATTAGGTTAGCATGGGCTATAACGATACACAAAAGCCAGGGTTTAACATTTCATAAAGCCGTATTGGATGCCGGTAATTCTTTTGCAGCCGGTCAGGTCTATGTAGCGCTCAGTCGTTGTTCAACCTTTGAAGGACTGATTTTACAGTCACGGATTTCATTTGATAGCATTTCTACCGATCCGCGGGTGATTGAATTTGCGCATCGGGAACAGGAAGCCAATGAGCTGGAAGCTTTGTTGGTTCATGAACAACAGCAGTTTTGGGTGGAACGACTAATGAAAGTATTTGATTTTGGTCTGGTCATTGAAGAGCTTGAAAATTTCAAAGAAGGACTCAAGGAGAAAAAATTGCCGCAGGCTAAAACAGCCTTTGCAATGGTTGACCAATTATTGGTTGTTGCCAATGAAAAACAGGAAGTGGCAAGAAAATTTCAACCAGAGTTGAGCCGGCTGGTTTCATCGGCTCCACAACATGGAGTTGAGGTATTGACTGCGCGTATGCAAAAAGCCATAGAATATTTTTCAAAAGCGATTTTGGATGAAATGTTAACGCCTTTACAAAAACATGAAGATTCTTTGCGAAAAGTTCCGAAAGTAAAAAAGTATCTGGCGGAAGTGGGTATTGTGCGGCAGGCATTGGCTGCTAAGCTCAAACAAATTCAGCAGGCAAGGTATGGCGACCTGGTTTTTTATCAGCCATCTGAGAAAGAAGTTGAACAACTAGAGACTTTTAAAAAACCTGCTGTTCGCAAGAAAGGAAAGCAGGAGAAGGGAAGTAGTCTGCATGAAACATTGGCGGCTTTCCGGGAAGGGCAAGATCAGAAATCCATTGCCAAAAGCAGAAATCTTGCAGAGAGCACCATTGAAGGACATCTTGCACAATTGGTAAAGTCTGGCGACATCAAAATCCATGAACTCTTATCCGAAGAGCGGATACTAATCATTCAAAAAGCATTGGAAGAGACGAATGAAAATTCTACCTCACCCGTAAAGCAACGGCTTGGCGAAGAGTATTCCTATGGTGAAATCAGGATGGTAGCCAATCACTTAGCCCGCCTGAAGTCAGAATAATAAACCGGGGCTGACCAAAAAGTCAAAATATGAATCGAAGTGTCATTCCGGGCTTGACCCGGAATCCCGAATTGTGTGTATTCAGCGGGATCGCGGCTCAAGGCCGCGATGACAGATTGACTTTTTGGTCTGCCCCCACTAGGTGCTGATTCCGGGATAATTACTACTCATCCTTCAAAACATCCACAGGATTAGTTAAGGCGGCTTTCACAGAATGATACCCGGTGATCAGCATGGCTATTAACAAGGTTCCAATTCCAACCAGACCATAAATCCAAAGTGATGGAGTGATACGATAGGAAAAGTCTTGTAACCATTGCTGCATGATCCAATAAGAAAGAGGGGCTCCGATAATAAAGGCAACGATAATTAATTGTGTGTACCCTTTCGAGATCAGCTTAAGAATATCCAGAACACTGGCTCCCGATACTTTTCTGATGCCAATTTCTTTGGTCCGTTGCTCCAGCGTGTAGATGATCATGCCTAACAGGCCTAACGCGGCAATCATAATAGCGAGCGTTGCCATCACCGTTAATGTTTTTCCAAATTGCTGCTGGGTTTTAAATGTATCAGCAAACGCCTGGTCTACAAACTCATATTGCACGGGCGAATCTCCGGCATGTGTTTTCCAAAGTGTGGTGACCTCAGCAATTGTATTTTCCCACGCCTGACTGGTTTGTCCTTCAATTCGTAACGCGAGGTAGCGCTTATCACCTACACCGAATAAGTTTTTAGATTTGATGTGAAAGATCGCCATCGGCTCGATGGAATTTTCCAGTGACCAATAGTTGAAGTCGCCTACAATACCAATTACCTCAAACTTAATTTCACCACCCGGAGATTCAATTTTTCTACCAAGAGCCGATTCGTCTGCCGTCCAGCCAATTCGCTTGATGGCTGCTTCGTTGAGAATAACCCGCTCTTCGTCACCGGGCATGTCTTTTGAAAAGTTTCTACCGTATTTGAGTTTAATATCCAGGGTGGGTACAAATTGCTCATCAGCGGAAGTATAATTAAGTGCAAACGTCTGGTTGTTCATTCCTTCAGCACTAAACTTATCGCCACCATATACTTCTGGCGGCAAGGAAGAACACCAGGTAGCGCTAACAACCCCCGAAACATTTAAGGCAGCACTAGCCATGCTTTCAGCATCCTTTACGTGTTCCACATGGCTAAGCGAAAGCAGGTTTTCTTTGTTAAATCCAAGGTCTTTTTCCGACACGAAGTTTAATTGTTGATATACAATGGCTGTACAAACAATCAGGATAATCGATACACTGAATTGAAATACTACGAGCCCACTCCGAAACGCTTTCCCCTTGCTGCCAGCTTTTAATTTTCCTTTCACTCCTTCCACAGGATGAAAACCAGTAAGGAAGAAGGTTGGATAACTACTCGCAATTACAGCCATTGATACCACAAGCCCAATCAATGAAATAATTAAACTGGAATCTCCAAATAAATCAAGCTGCAGCGATTTTCCGGTAATCAGATTAAACGCAGGCAACAATAGTTGTGCAATGGCCAAAGCCAACACAAGTGCAATCACACAAAATGCTAACGCTTCCAGAAAATAGTTCATGCTCAATTCCTTTCGGCCCAACCCTAAAATTTTCCGAATGCTTGCCTCCTTTACCCTGCGCGTAAATTGAGCGGTAGATAAATTCATAAAGTTCACGCACGAAAGCAGCAGGATAAACCCTGCAACTCCAATCAGGGAATAGACAATCTTCTTATTTCCGGACTCATTCAGGCGGTTATACACCATTTGATCAGGTAAGTGAATGTCTAACATTGGTTGAAGAAACAACTCCCATTTTTTTCCAGACTTAATGTATTCCTCGTAAGAAACATTCATAACGCGTTGTAAAGTCTCTTCAGCGTATTTGCTTGGAATCTTCGCCAGCTTCGTGCGTGTATTTTCCAGATCTGTATTTTCTTTTAAGCGAATAAATGTTTCGAGCTGTGTCCAAACCCAACTCCAGTGGAGTCGTTCTACAGCCGGGAAACTATTCAGGGAAAGCAGCACATTAAATTCTATGTAAGAGTTCTCAGGAATGTCCTGCACAATACCAGTCACTTCATACGTCTGTTGAGTTTCCGCTTTGCCAAGGCGAACCAATTTGCCAATCGGGTCTTCATTCTTAAAATACTTTTTTGCTGTGGATTCCGTCATCACCAATGTATTGGCTTGCTTTAAAGCGGAAGTGGCATTTCCCTTTAGTAAGGGAAAGGAAAACATTTTGAAAAAATTGGTATCTGCAGCCAGGACTTCGTCCTCTTCAAACGTGATTATTTCACCCGTTGGATTAGTATAGGAAATGAAGGAGTTTCCGGGTGTATGAATGCTGGTAATTAATTCTGCTTCCGGCAATTCTTCCCGCAAGGCGGTTGCCACACCCGGACCCGTTGAAGCAAACTGATTATTATCATTCTCGCCCCAAATGAAAGTTTGATTTACCCGATAGATACGATCAGCATGAGAATGAAAGCGATCATAACTAAATTCATGGCGAACATACAAATAGATGAACAAGGCACTGGAGACACTGACCGTGAGCCCCAACAAATTGATAGTGGAAAAAAGTCTTTGACGCCTAAGATTCCTGAAAAAGAGCAAGAGGTAATTTTTCCACATAGGGTTGGTGTTTAAAAGGTTATTCCAAAGCAGATACCAGAAAAATAACCTTATTTTTAGAGCTTAAAGGATGATTAGTAAGAGGAACCCTGTCCAATTACGTTAACAGGTGTCCGATTGCGGTCGGATCAATACTTATTATGAGTTTATCAGATACTATTCTTTCTCTGTTCTTAGAGAAATACAATAAGGAACCTTTCATGGTCACTGCTCCAGGCCGGATAAACCTGATTGGGGAGCACACGGATTATAATGATGGCTTTGTAATGCCCGCGGCTGTTGATAAGCACATTCAGTTTGCGGTTTCTAAAAATGAAAGCGACCTGTTTACTTTTTATTCTGTAGATTATGATAAACAGATTTCCTTTGGGTTAGATGAATTGAAAGCAGGCAGTCATTGGATCAATTACCTGATGGGCGTGGTGGATGGATTCCGACAGCGCGGCTTTGATATTGGTGGAGTTGATTGTGTATTTGGCGGCAACATACCCACCGGAGCCGGCATGTCTTCCTCAGCTGCGTTGTGTTGTGGGTTTGGTTTTGCCCTCAACGAACTATTTGAGTGTGAACTCGCGCGATTGGAATTGGCTCAGATTGCCCAACGTGCCGAGCACGAATTTGCCGGGGTGCGCTGTGGCATCATGGATCAGTATGCGAGTTTATTTGGAAAGAAGGAGTCAGCCCTTTTATTGGATTGCAGAAGCCTTGTGCATGAATACCTGCCATTCCATTTTCCTGAGATTGATGTTTTGCTTATCGATACAAAGGTTAAACATACACTGGCCTCCTCAGCGTATAACGATCGAAGAGCTGCTTGTGAGGAAGGCGTTTCACTTCTTCAGAAGAAAAACTCAACTATTCATTCCTTGCGGGATGTAACGGAATCTGATCTGGAATCAATCCGAAGTTTGGTTTCTTCAAATGTATTTCCAAAATGTCAGTATGTTGTTAACGAAATAAGACGGACGCAAAGTGCTGCCAACTTGTTAAAGGCTAAGGATCTGGTTGGTTTCGGGAAACTGATGTTTGAAACACATTGGGGTTTGAGCAAGCAATACGAAGTGAGTTGCGAAGAGTCTGACTTGTTGGTAGCGCTGGCCGCGGAATTTCCGAGGGATGTTTTGGGTGCGCGGCAGATGGGGGGTGGCTTTGGGGGGTGCATCATAAATCTGGTACGGAAGGATGCTGTTGAGAAATATTCTTTGGCAGTCAGAAAGAAATATGTTGTTACTTTCAAAAAAGAACCTGATTTTTATTCGGTTAACTTTTCTCAGGGGGTCCATGCTATTGACAAACTGAATAGGAGTTAACTCTTGGCTTCACACTTAACCCTAACCTATGAGTTTATCAATTCTGGATATTGTCGTATTTGGCGCCTACTGCGCATTGATCCTCGGCATTGGCCTGTGGGTTTCGCGCGATAAGGAAGGCCATCAGAAAAATGCTGAAGACTACTTTCTGGCAAGCAAATCGCTTCCCTGGTGGGCTATCGGAGCTTCATTGATTGCTGCAAATATATCTGCCGAGCAGTTCATTGGAATGTCGGGATCGGGTTTTGCCATTGGTCTGGCCATTGCCAGCTACGAGTGGATGGCGGCTATAACATTATTGGTTGTGGGTAAATTCTTCCTTCCGATCTTCATTAAGAAAGAGATCTACACAATTCCTGAATTTGTTGAGAAGCGCTTTAGCACAAATCTAAAAACCATTCTTGCGATTTTTTGGATTGCCCTCTTTGTGTTTGTAAACCTTACTACGGTTCTCTACCTCGGTGCACGCGCCATGGATACGGTTATTGGAACTGGCGATGGAAGCTTGATGATGTACAGCATTCTCGCGCTTGGCCTCTTCGCTGCAGCTTATTCACTATGGGGTGGATTATCAGCGGTGGCCTGGACAGATGTGGTGCAGGTTGTTCTTCTTGTCTTCGGAGGTTTGGTCACAACCTATATTACGCTTGAAAAAGTTTCACCAACAGGAGGTATCATCGATGGATTCGTACATGTGTTCAACACCGTTCCAGGTAAATTCTCGATGATCTTGTCAAAAGGAGAAATTATTACTCCTGACGGAAAAGATGCCTGGTGGGATTTGCCGGGCCTGGCGGTGCTTGTTGGCGGTATGTGGGTTGCCAATATTTACTATTGGGGCTTTAACCAATATATTATTCAACGAACATTGGCAGCTAAAAGCCTGGAAGAATCACAAAAAGGAATTGTGTTTGCAGCCGCTTTAAAAATGATCATTCCGCTGATCGTGGTTGTTCCCGGTATTATCGCCTTCGTGATGAATGCCGATGCTTCAGGTCAATTGACTTCGCAAACTCTTGACCCTAGCTTCTTGAATAAAGACGGGGGTGTAATAAATGACAACGCATTCCCCTGGCTGGTTCGGAGTTTCATCCCAACTGGATTAAAAGGATTGGTGTTGGCAGCACTGGCAGCCGCTATTGTTTCATCCTTGGCTTCCATGCTTAATTCTACGTCTACCATTTTTACAATGGACATTTTCCGGCCATATATCAATAAAAATGCTTCCGATAAGTTAACCGTTAATGTAGGACGCATCAGTGGAGGCGTAGCCTTAGTGATAGCCATGCTCATTGCTCCGATGCTAGGAAACTTAGGTCAGGCTTTTCAATTTATTCAGGAGTATACAGGAATTATAAGCCCGGGAATTCTGGCCGTATTCCTCACAGGATTGTTCTGGAAACGTGCCACCAACAGTGCAGCTATCTGGGGTGTGATTCTTTCTGTACCTATCGCCCTCTATTTTAAAGTGGCGCCCAATGGTTGGTCCGATTCAGCCATCTTCGTACACCTTCCCTTTATGCATCAGATGTTTATTACAGCTATTCTATCCATTGCAATTATTCTAATACTCAGCTACCTGGAAGGAAAAGGAAAAGTGAATGAAAAAGGAATCAACCTGACAGCCGAATTATTTAAAACAAGTCCGGCATTCAATATTGGAGCTACCATCATTCTGATCATTTGCGCCATACTCTACACAATCTTCTGGTAACAACACATCTTCTGTATTTCAATAGTAAGCCCCGATTCATCGGGGTTTATTATTTTTGACTAATGAATCGCATCGATCGACTTACCGCAATCTTAATTCACCTGCAAACCAAGCGCGTGGTAAAGGCCGAAGAAATTGCTGATCGGTTTGGCATGAGTCTGCGCACCGTTTACCGGGATGTAAAGGCTTTAATGGAAGCAGGTGTTCCCATCGGCTCAGAGGCGGGAAAGGGATATTTTATTGTGGATGGCTTTCATTTGCCCCCAGTCATGTTTACGCAAGACGAAGCCAACTCCATGATGCTGGCTGGTAAACTGGTAGAAAAAATTGCTGACAAGTCAGTGCGATCAGCGTTTGATTCAGCATTATATAAAATCAAGTCAGTATTGAATGAAGCAGACAAGGATAGCCTCGAAACCCTTGACTCTAATATTCAAGTCCACTTTCGTGGAAGGAATGAAACCAATGAGGAGTCGTTTCCGGATCATTTCATGACCGAGATTCAGCGGGCCGTGGCAAAAAAACTAGTTCTGAAAATAGATTATTGCAGCAGCACGGGCGAAGTATCTCAACGGCTAGTAGAGCCAGCGGGCATTTTCTTTTATAGTCTGGCCTGGCACCTGATTGGCTGGTGCCGGTTGCGCAATGGGTATCGCGACTTTCGGGCCGACCGGATTAAAAACCTTGTTACCACAGGCGAAAAATTTGAAGCCCGTAGTACGGTCTCGTTGAAGGAGTATTTTCAGGCCATGTTTCAATCCAATCAAAACCTGGTGCAGGCTGTTGTTGTGTTTGATAAGAAAGTACTTGCCAATAGACCTTTGAATTCGGCTACAACTCAGACTGACTTGGGAGATCGCATCCGGGCTGAGTTTATGATGGACAGCATCGATTTTATTGCCCGCTGGCTATTGATGTTTGGCAGTGGGGTGGAGGTAGAAAGCCCGGACATTCTACGCGAACGGGTAGCCGAACTTTCGAAGGAATTATATACACATCACGCCAGGGCGAACGAAGTCTACAAATCCTGACTTACCATTCTTAGCTTCTCAATTCTGACTTATTTCTTCTCTCTGTTGACATAGGGTTGTCACTACTTCTAAAATAATCTTATAGTTTATTTTTTCTATTGACATAGGGTTGTCATACCTCAATCGTTGATTAGCACAAAACTTAAAAGGTATGAAATCAACAACGGAACAAATTCCAACGCTTAGAAATGTAAAGCCAATTAATTTTTTGTTTTACCGAACCGAAACCACGGTGGCAGAATTGAATAAGTTCATGTGGGTGGCAACTGAATTATTTCAGGAGGCTGTAATAAACAGACTTACAATTACGGGTCCGATTCACTGGCATTACTTTGGATTTATGGGTGACGTATTTAAACCATTTACGTTGGAAATCTCTTTGCCTGTAGCCGAGGTTCTTCCGGATTATGACGGTAAGTTTCATTTTAAACGCACGGAAGAATTTAAGTGCGTCTCATTAAGACATGAAGGAAACTGGCTTGAAATCCCATCCAGCTATGAAAAACTGATGAAGTTCCTCCATGAAGAATCTTTGCAACCTGTGGCTGCTAATCGGGAGATTTATGTCAATGCTGATTTTAATTTTCCGGAGGCTAATTCAACTGAAATTCAGGTCGGTATAGTATGAGTCGCAGTCGGCTGATGATCTTGTTTTTAGGTTTGGTGACTGCTTGTTTAACAGCCTATATAATTCTTTTTACGTATGGAAGTATTGGTTTTTAAAACATCTGTACAAAATCACGAAAGCGTGAATCAACTGGCACCCTTGCTGAATGGATTGGCAGGACATGGGCAATGGAATTTTGCATTGGATGATTGTGATCGGATTCTTCGGATTGTTTCTGCTTCCGTGCAACCGCAACAGGCAATTCAAGTGTTGTCTTTTCAGGGATTTATGTGTGAGGAATTGGAGTAATTAAGTTAAAGGCGTCAGACCGCTTTGAGCCTGCCTGCTCCGCCAGTTGGCGGATTCGGCAAAGGCAGGCGGTCAGACGCCTGGACAACTAACTAGATGACTATGAAAAAAATTATTCTTGGCCTGGCAGTAAGTCTGGATGGATTTATCGAAGGCCCCAACGGTGAGTATGATTGGTGTTTCACGGATCAGGATTACGGTTTGTCCGATTTCTTCAAGCGAATTGACACGATATTTATGGGCCGGAAATCCTATGAATTGGCGCAAACTATGGCAGGTGAAAATCCCTGGAAGGGCATGACTACCTATGTGTTTTCAAAAACGCTAAAAGAATTAAAAGGAGAAAATGTAAAACTTATAACTGGTGACATTGAAAAGCAAATCAGCGATTTGCGAAAACAACCCGGCAAGGATATTTGGATGTTTGGTGGGGCAGAGTTGCTCACCACGTTTGTCAATAGCGGTTGGATCGATGAATACTGGCTTTCGGTACATCCCATCATTTTAGGGGGTGGTAAATCCTTGTTCCAGAACATAGCCAGCCGGAAAAAGCTGAAGTTAACAGATCATAAAGTATATGAGACCGGACTTGTTTCGCTTCGGTATCAACCCGAATGAACAATGCTGCCTACTCTCGATTTAAGATTCTATCTATGAGATCGGAATGTAAGCGATAACCGAAAATCCATCATCTGTGCAAAACTGGAGTATACATAGCCCACGTGATGTTTATGAATAACCTGCGTTTGCGTGTTTATAAAAGCTGCTTCAACATCGCCCGAGCGAGTGGTGCTTGAAGTGGTATGATGAGCATCAGGAGCATCCGTGTTCATATAATTGACAGTGCCGCCTTGGGTGTAGTTGGCGCTCAGGTTGATGAACATTCTTTCTTTCCTAACTTTTTTAAACACAGACGAAAGATCATACTTTACCCCAGCCCCGATTGAATAAATCCAGGTTCCATCTTTCTGAAGGAGGGCCGTCTCTACGGGTTTGCAGCTATCAGTATCGTCCGGGTCGTAAATGTTTAAGTCAGTTCTGAACCAGGCGTAGCCGGCTTTTGTCGACACATAGGGGGTCAGACTTTTACCAGTAACCAGGTTGTATCGCCCCGCTGCCATCAGGTTCATAAATGTATTTGAGACATCTACATCCATTTGTGCAGTAGTACCATCAGGAAACATGTATTCCTGGCGGGATTTATCATAGCCGTAAATAGAATAATTGAGATCTGCGCCTAACGAGTACTTCTGGCTGGGTGCCAGCATCTGAAAATCCATCGCAATTCCATGGCCCTGATTGATGGTTTGACTCATTTTGCCGGTGGGGCTGGAAAATACATAACCCATTGACCATTCTCGCGTCCATTGTGCATAGCCGGTGTGAACACAAACAAGAAGAATAAGAGCCGTTAAAGTCTTTTTCATGGGATTCTGGTTTTCGTTAGTGAAAATACGAAAAAATATGCTCGCGGTTTTTTGTGGCATAACTACCTGATAGGCCGGGCAATGGTATTGTGTATTTTTACGCGATGCAACTCGAGGAAAAAGTGAAAGCCGTCAAGCAGGTATTTGATAACCTGGATCAACAGATTGAAAATTTTCAGGCGGCAACCACGCTTCATTGTAAATTTGGCTGTGGTAAGTGCTGCTTTAAACCGGACATTGAGGCTACCGTGCTTGAGTTCTTGCCCTTTGCCTATCATTTGTATCATCAAGGCCTGGCCGAACAATGGTTGGATAAGATCAACCATTCGGATTCATCCATTTGCCTGATTTTGAATCCCACACAGGCTGGTGCCGGACTATGCACAGAATATCCGCATCGGGGTTTGATCTGTAGATTGTTTGGATACTCAGCCCGCACCAACAAGTATGGCAAGAAAGAATTGGTTACTTGCCAGATCATAAAGACAGAGCAAACAGAAGCGTATGAGCAGGCAGTACTTAAAATTGAGACCGGAACCGAAGTGCCGGTGATGAATCAGTTTTATATGCAATTGCACGCCATTGATTTCGAATTAACCCAGACGTTCTATCCGATCAATGAAGCGATCAGGCGTGCTATAGAAACGGTGCTTCAGTATTATGCATATCGAGAAATAATAAGATAATGATTAGCCAAATGACTTTAAATAAATACGTTTAACTTAGGGTGAAGCTATTAAACGACTTATTGAGACGTTAAGCAGTTTATTTCTGTACTATAGAAAAATTGATTATATCTTAGTTAAAACAAAAAAAGTTATGAAAAAAGCTAAAATTTTTCTTGTGACGAGTGTACTGGTGACACTTTTCACTGTTTTGAGTACGCACAAACTTAGTGCGGATTGTGGACCATCATTACCATACATTGGGACTTATATTCCTTTCTATGAGTATGGAGAGCAGGTTGGGGTACAGTGTGTTTTAGGTGGTAACATTTGTAAATGCATAGGAGAGTACTACTATTGGTAGTTAGTTTTTTAAATAGAGGCTGCATGTTAGTGTAGCCTCTATTGTAATAATATTAAATTATGTATAGGTACTATTTGTTGATAATTGTTTTCGGCTTTATAATTTCTTGTAATAAGGAAAAAAATATCACTGAATTAGCCGGTCTATTAACAGCACCAAATGTTGATTTTAGAGATTCACTCGATATTATTTTAAATAGAGAAATAAGAATAAAGTCAGATAGTAACTTTACTTACTTAAGACCAACAATTTTTCGTGACACTATTTTACTGGCTTATGTTAAAGAAAAGGAAAATATAATTTCAATTTTCAATCTGAAAACAAAATCCCATGTAAGAGATTTTGAAATTAGTCCACTAATCCACAACCGAGACAAGTATTCTACTTTTTATATTCATAATCTGGATAGTATTTTTTTGCTTACGTCTAATAATACTTCTATTAACCTTCTTAATGGAAATGGTGGCTTGATTAAATCATGGTCAAGTTTTGACCTTGGTATAGCCCCTCTCAATACTTATATATTCCCATATTTTCTACCGCAACATACTATATATTTTAATAGCAAAACCAATTTAGTTTATGCATCCCTAATACCAGGATATTTTCCAACATCCTCAAATTTTGAAGATGTCCCTCAGCAAGTTGTTTTTAATTTAGCCAGTAATATTATTAAACTAAAATATGGTCCACCAGAGG
>ERZ795061.1160-NODE-1160-length-26113-cov-33.247870_pt1 | contig 26113 bp, 19 predicted proteins | sample MGYA00375145_ERZ795061 | MGnify/ENA primary metagenome ERZ795061 (study PRJEB30190, sample SAMN05720144) | anaerobic digester metagenome | isolation source: active sludge of municipal wastewater-treating anaerobic digesters | place: USA | collected 2014-12-22 ... | reverse complement strand
CGCACACCCGGCCGCCCGCCATGAAGACGATGTCGTCGCCCAGGCGGGTGGCCTGACCGAGGTTGTGGGTGACCATGAGGATGCGCGTGCCGTCGGTGCGGATCTCGCGGATGATGCGCTCGACCGCCGCGCTCGCCGAGGGGTCGAGGCTGGCGGTGGGCTCGTCGAGCAGCAGCAGGCGCGGCCTGGTCAGCCAGGCGCGCGCGAGCGCGAGACGCTGCTGCTCGCCGCCGGAGAGCTGGCGCGCACTGTCGCCGGCGCGGTCGGCGAGGCCGACCCGCTCCAGCATCTCCAGGCCGCGCCGGCGCCGCTCCGCCCCCGCCACGCCGAGCGGCTTGAGCCCGAGGACGACGTTGTCGAGCACGGCCATGCGCAGCATCATCGGGCGCTGGAAGACCATCATCACGCCCTGCTGCGGCCGCGTACCGCCGGCCCCGCCCCAGGCCATGCTGCCCGAGCTCGGCTCGATCAGCCCGCAGATCGTGCGCAGCAGCACGCTCTTGCCTGCGCCGTTGGGGCCGAGCACCAGGGTGATGCCCTCCTCGCTCAGTTCCAGATCCACGCCCGCGAGCACCTCCCGCCCGTTGGGCGCGAAGCGCAGGTCGTGGATGGAGAGGGGGAAGATGGGCATCGCGGACCTCACCCGAAGCGCCGCATCGCCCACTGCCGCAGCACGTAGGCGAGCGCGTTGAGCGCGAGGATGATCACGATCAGCACCATGCCGAGCGCGATCGCCAGCGCCAGGTCGCCCTTGCTGGTCTCGAGCGCGATCGCCGTGGTCATGACCCGGGTGGCGCCGTCGATGTTGCCGCCGACGATCATCACCGCGCCCACCTCGCTCATCGCCCGTCCGAGGCCCGCGAGCACCGCCACCACCAGCGAGTGGCGGCAGTCGTGCAGCAGCGTGGTGACGCTGTCCCACCACGAAAAGCGCATCACCTGCAGCTCCTCGGCGTAGCGCGCCCACACGTCCTCGACCACCTGGCGGGTGATCGCCGCCATCAACGGCACCACCAGCAGGGTCTGCGCCACCACCATCGCCGCCGGCGAATACAGCATGCCCAGGGCGCCGAAGGGCCCCGAGCGCGACAGGATCAGGTACACCACCACGCCCACCACCACCGAGGGCAGGCCCATCATGCCGTTGATCAGCACCGACAGCGTGGTCTTGCCCGGAAAGCGCCCGACCGCGATGCAGGCCCCGAGCGGCAGGCCGATCAGCGTGCCGAGCACCACCGCCGCGCCGCTGACCTGCAGCGACAGCGCGACGATCTCGAGCACCGTGTGGTCGAAATGGGCAAGCAGCGACAGCGCATCGGAGAAGGTGGCGGCGAAGGCGGACATCGGCGGGGAGGATAACCGAAAGCCGACGCCGGCCGGAACGCCGGGAGCGGCTTCAGCCGGGCGCCGCCGCGGCGCGCGCTGGTGTCGGAGGCCGGTGCGAAAGGCGCCCGCGGCTAGCTTTCGTAGGACAGCAGGAGCACGTCCGCCGCCTGCTCCCGGAGCGGGATCAGGGCCTGATAGGCTGGCGACGAGAACCAGTCGTTCACCGCCGCGACGCTGGGAAAGCGGATCACGACGATGTCCGGGTGGGGGCTTTCGCCCGCGAGCGCGGCCACCTGCCGGCCGCGAAACACCAGCTCCGCGCCCCAGGGGGCCAAGGTCTGCGGAACCTTGCTGCGGTATTCGGCCCACATCTCCGCGTTCTTCACCGTGATATGGCCGACGACGTATGCTTCACTCATGGACGGGCTTCCAGAAATCGATTGTGCTGCAGATCAACCGCCGCCCTTCTGCATCGCGCGATCGAGCCGCGCCAGCAAGGCGCGGCGCGCGGCTTCCTCGCCCGGACCGAAGCCGTAGCGCACGATCAGTTGCGGCAGCTCGAACAGACCCAGGCGGCGCACGCCGGCAGGCTCGATGTCGATGACCAGGCGCTGCGCGCCGTCCTGCAGGCGGAAGCGCAGGCTTGCCGCGCCGCCCTCCACCCCCGGCCAGGCCTGGCGCAGGTCGCGCTCGAACTCGCGCGCGGTGGCGGTGACCCGGCGCTCGAAGGACTCGGGCACCGGGCCGTTGATGAACGCCACCTGCTCAGCCACCCGCGATCGGCGGCCAGATGGCGAGCTCGTCGCCCTCGGCGAGGCGCTTGCGGGCGCGCTCCGAGGGCGGCACGAAGTGTCCGTTCACCAGCACCAGATGCGCGCTGCGCTCGGGCACGTTGTAGCGCCGGATCATCTCCGCCACCGTGGTGCCCTCGTCCACCTCGAGTTCGAGGCGGTTGCCACGGTGGCCGTCGGGCAGATAGTCCGACAGCGAGGCGAAGAGCTTGAAGGCGATGCGGATCGTCACGCGAGTCTCCAGGATCGTCCCCTCAGCGCGCCAGCGCCATCGGCTGCTGGCTGCGCGCGACGTAGGCATCGACGAAGGCGAGCGGGTTGGCGAGCAGGCGCTCCTTCCAGTCGCCCAGCTTCACCTGGCCGTGGATCAGCCCGCGCAGCGCGCCCACATGCTGGGTGAGCCCGATCGAGGTGGCGCCGACCAGCACGTCGTCCTTGAACTGCAGGCTCAGGTAGCGGTAGCGCGCCTCGTCCACCATCTCGACCCCGCTGCCGCCGGCCTCGGGCTTTTCGCCCCACCACTGGCCGAAGGACGAGGAGATCAAGCCGAGCGTGTCGAGCACGTTGATGGCCAGCACGCCGTTGAGGCGCGACTCGTGGACGCGGTCGCGCGCCATGTTGGTGGCGGCGATGCGCGCCTGGTCGGCGGCGTTGGGCTGGATCGCCGACACCAGGTGCGCGCCGGTGAACAGGTCGGGCGCCTCGGCCACGTCGCCGGCCGCGAAGATGCCGGGCACGCTGGTCTCCATGTGGTCGTCGACCAGCACGCCCTTGGCCACATGCACCGGCGTCTCGTCGAGAAAGCCGACGTTGGGCGCCACGCCCGCGGCGACGATCACCAGGTCGCAGTCGAGGCGGTCGCCGGTGGACAGGCTCACCACCAGCGGCGCATCGGAACCGGCCTCGCTGCCGCGGTCGATGCGCTGCACGCCCGCCGAGGTGAGCACGCGGATGCCCTTCTCCTCGACCCAGCGCTTGATCATGCCGCCAGCCTTCGGCGTCATCATGCGTGGCACCATGCGGTCGCCCATCTCCACCACGGTGAGCTGCACGCCGCACTTGGCGAGCGCTTCCATGATGATGCAGCCGATGAAGCCGGCGCCCAGTTGCAGCACGCGCGCGCCGGGTCTGGCATGGGCGGCGATCGCGCGCGCGTCGGCGAGCGTCCAGCAGGTGTGCACCGAGGGCAGGTCCACGCCGGGGATGGGCGGGCGCACCGGATGCGAGCCGGTGGCGATCAGCAGACGGTCATAGTGCTCGAAGTGGCCGTCGTCGAACAGCACCTTGCGCTTGTCGGCGTCGAGCGCGACCGCGCGGCCGCGCAGCTGGCGGATGCGCAGGCGCTCGAAGTGGCCGGGGTCCTTGCGCAGCCAGGTGCCCGACTCGTCGATGTTGCCTTCGAGCAGGTAGGGAATCGCCATGCGCGAATACGGCGGCGCGTCCTCGTGGCCGACCATCAGGATGTCGTCGGCCGGCGCCACCTTGCGCAGGGTTTCGGCAGCAACGACGCCCGCGGGGCCGTTGCCGAGAATCAGGTGTTTCATTGCAGCGTCCTCTAGCGAACCGCGGCGTGGAAGGCAGGCCGCGGCAAGGCGATCGCAGGTAATCCGGGTGATCCGGGCCCCGTAGGAGCGGCGCAAGCCGCGCGCCCTTCGGATCGGGCCGAGCGTGCGCGGCGCCAACCGCGCCCGTCCAGACCCTCGCGGCTGACGCCGCTCCTGCAGGGCAATCCAGCGCCATGGGCGCCCGCGGGGGCGTCCATGGGCGTTTGCTGAATCACAGGCCCAGGCGTGCCCGTGTCTCCGCGGTCGGCTCGCCACCCGGCGTCCATCCGCGCACCTGATAGTACTCGGGCAGCATCTTCGCCAGGCCGTTGACCAGGCCCTTGGCCGGGCCGGTCTTGGCCGGTTCCTGGGTGAGGCGCGGCGGCAGGTTGTCATCCTTGGCGGTGAAGCCGGCGGCGTTGTTGAACATGCGCTCCATGTTCCAGATGCGCTCGCCCACCTCGTTGAGCTTCTCCATGCTCCAGTCGCCCTCGCACGCCGCGGCGACCTGCGGCTGCACGTCGGCCAGGGTCCACGCGAAGCTGGTGAACACGCAGATCCCGGCGGAGTCGAACACCGCGGTGGCGTCCTGGAAGGCCTTCACCAGCTCGGGCTTGCCATCGGTGGTGAGCGGGTCGGTCTTGACCGGGATGCCGAGCACCTCCGACGCCACGGTATAGCCGCGCAGGTGGCAGGCGCCGCGGTTGGAGGTGGCGTAGGCCAGGCCCATGCCCTGGATGCCGCGCGAGTCGTAGGCGGGGAATTCCTGCCCCTTCACGCTCATCGACAGCTCGGGGCGGCCGTACTTCTCGCACAGGCGCTTGCTGCCCAGGCCGAGCTCCTTGCCGAAACCCTCGCCGAGCGCGGTCATCTCGACCATCTTCGCCAGCGCCTCGGCCGAGCCGAAGGGCGCTGCGATGCCGATCTTCGCGTCGTCGAGGATGCCCAGCTCGTAGAGCTCCATCGCCGCGCCGACAGTGGCGCCGAAGGAGATCGGGTCCATGCCCTGCTCGTTGCAGATCAGGTTGGCGTACTGCAGCGCCTCGAGGTCGCCCACGCCGTTGGCCGCGCCGAGCGCCCACGCCGCTTCGTACTCCAGGCCGCCGGAGGCGCCCCAGTACTTCGGGCTGTTCTTGACCGTGAAGTGGGTCTTGTCGATCTCGGAGATGCGCCCGCAGGCGATCGTGCACCCGAAGCAGGCGGCATTGGTGACGAGGTGGGTCTTGCCGTCGGACGCGCGCTTCTCGTGCATGGCCTCGGCGGAGATCTTCGAGGCGTCCTCGAACTGCACGTCGCGGTGGTTGCGCGTGGGCAGCGCGCCGATCTCGTTGATCACGTTCATCAGCACCTGGGTGCCGTACTTGGGCAGGCCCTGGCCGGTGACCGCGTTGTCGGCGAGCACCTTCTTGGCGTCGTTCGTGGCCTTGAGGAAGGCGCCGAAGTCCTTGATGCCGGAGACGCCCTTGGTGCCGCGGATCGCCACCGCCTTGAGGTTCTTCGAGCCCATCACCGCACCCACGCCGGAGCGCCCGGCGGCACGGTGCAGGTCATTGACGATGCAGGAATAGAGCACCTGGTTCTCGCCCGAGACGCCGATCGAGGAGATGCGCACCAGCGGGTCCTGGAGTTGCTCCTTGATCTTCTCCTCGGTTTCCCAGCAGCTCCTGCCCCACAGGCCGGAAGCGTCACGCAGCTCGGCCTTGTCGTTCTCGATGTAGAGCCATACCGGCTTGGCCGACTTGCCCTCGAAGATCACCATGTCCCAGCCGGCGAACTTCATCTCGGCGCCGAAGAAGCCGCCCGAGTTCGAGCACGCGATGGCGCCGGTCAGCGGCCCCTTGGTGACCACGGTGTAGCGGCCACCGGTCGAGGCCATGGTGCCGGTGAGCGGCCCGGTGGCCATGATCATCTTGTTGTCGGGCGACAGCGGGTCGACCCTGGGGTCGATCTCGGACACCAGGTACTTGGTGGCCAGCCCGCGCGAGCCGAGGTATTCGTCGGCCCACTGCATGTTCAGCGCTTCTTCGGTACAGGTCCCTGCGGTGAGGTTCACGCGCAGGACTTTGCGATTCCATCCCATGACGCATCCTCCTCAGGCAGCGGCCGAAGCCGGGGTGTTGGCCTTCGCGGCCCAGGCGCGCATCTTGTCGATGCCGGTCCAGTCGGCGTCCACATAGGTGATCGCCCCGGTCGGACAGGCGCTGGCGCAGGCGGGGTTGCCCTCGCACAGGTCGCACTTCTGCACCTTGCCGCTGTCCTGGTTGTAGTTGATGGTGCCGAACGGACAGGCGATCGTGCACACCTTGCAGCCGACGCAGGTGTCCTCGAACACCATCTTGGCGCCGGTCGACAGGTCGATGCGGATCGCATCCACCGGACAGGAGTTCAGGCACCAGGCCTCGGTGCACTGCGTGCAGGTGTAGGGCACCTTGCGGCCCTCGTGCTCGAAGTTGAACACCTTGATGCGCGACTTGCTCGGATTGATGACCCCGGTGTGCTCGTAGGAACAGGCCATCTCGCATTGCAGACAGCCGGTGCACTTCGCGGGATCAATGTGCAGTGCTTTCCACATCGATCGTCTCCTTGTCGTTTATCGATTCCTGCGCTCGGTCACAGTGCTGCGGGCAGTACGCCCCACTGCTCACCTATGCAAGTACAAGCATAAGTCATACCTGCCCGCGGGCAAGGCGGGATTACCCCACTCAGGACACCCCGCCGGCGCGGCCGAGCTTGCGATAGAGGCGGTTGCGGCTGACCCCGAGCGTGCGCGCCGCCGCCGACAGGTTGCCGCCGACCTCGCGCATGACGCGCTCGATCAACTCGATCTCGAGCTGGTCCAGGCGTTTCGCGGCGGAAATCGGCGGCGCGTCGGCCGCCAGCGGCAGCGCGGCGCTCGCCGCCGCCACGAGCGGCCCCGCGTGGGCCGCCGGCGGCGTCTTGCCGCCGTCGACCGGATCGGCGAGGAAGAGGTCCTCGGGCAGATGCTCGGGCCGGATCTCGCGCTCGCCCTCGTCGAGCAGCGCGACCGCGACGCGGATCACGTTCTGCAGCTGGCGCACGTTCCCCGGCCAGCCGTGGCGCTCGACGAAGCGCATGACCTCGTCGCCGATCCACACGCCCTGCAGCCCGGCCTCGCGGCACTCCGCGGCCAGGATGCGCTCGACGATGCAGCGGATGTCGCTGCGCTCGCGCAGCGCGGGCAGGGTCACGGTGAGGCTGTTGACCCGGTAGTAGAGGTCCTCGCGAAACTCGCCGCGCGCTACCGCATCGCGCAGCACGCGGTGGGTCGCGCACACCAGCGAGATGTCGACCGGGATTGACTTGACCGAGCCCACCGGCGTCACGCAGCGCTCCTGCAGCACGCGCAGCAGGCGCGCCTGCATGCCGAGCGGCATGTCGCCGATCTCGTCGAGGAAGAGCGTGCCACCGTTGGCCTGCTGGATCTTGCCGAGCGCGCCTTCCTTGCGCGCGCCGGTGAAGGCGCCGCCGACGTAGCCGAAGAGCTCCGACTCGATCAGGGTCTCCGGCACCGCGGCGCAGTTGAGCGCGACGAAGGTCTTGTCGGCGCGCGGCCCGCTGTTGTGGAAGGCCTGGGCGAAGAGCTCCTTGCCCACGCCCGACTCGCCCTGGATCAGCAGCGGAATGTCCTTGCCCAGGATGCGCCGCGCACGATCGACCGCCCGCCCGATACCCGCGTCCCCGGTGGCGAGATCGTGGAGCGTGATCGGCCCGTGCGGCGCCGACACAGGCGCCGGCGCCGACACCGGGGGTGCGGAGCCGACCGCCGCCGGGCTGGATTCCGCGGCAAACGTGCGCATGCCCTCCCCGGCCTGGGCCGAGCCGAAGGCGGTGAAGCGCGGGCGCAGCGAGCGCAGCTGAACGTGGATCTCGGAACCATCGCGCAGTCCCAGCCGGATCAGCGCGTCGCTCGAGTTCATCGCCCGGTCGACCACCTTTCCGAGCCCCTGGCGGAACAGCTCCGCGAACGAGGCCCCACCTCCGCACTCGACGCGACGCCCGATCCACTCGCGCGCGATCGAGTTGGCACCGGCCAGGTGGCCCTCAGGCGTCACCGCAACCAGTCCTTCCTGCAGGCTGCCGACGTACTCCGGGCGCTCGTGGAAGGCGACCAGGATGTGGTTGGCGAACTCGGCCTCGAAGAGGCGCTTCTCGATCAGCTGCACGGACAAGCGTACCAGTCCGAGCGAGTGGCGCTGGTGCATGCGCTGCTCGCAGGACACGTCGAGCACGCCGGCGAGCGCGCCGCGCGGATCGCGGATCGGCGCGGCCGTGCAGGACAGGAAGCCGTTGCGGTCGAGGTAGTGCTCGCCGCCGAGCACCACGGTGGGGGCTTCGGTCACGATCGCCGTGCCGATGGCGTTGGTGCCGCGCGCCGCCTCGCTCCAGCACGCGCCCGGCTGCAGCGCCACCCGGCTCGCCCGATCGACGAACTCCGCGTCGCCCAGGCTGTGCAGGATCATGCCCTGCGGGTCGGACAGGATCACCAGGCTGCCCGAGGCACGGATCTGCTCGAACACGTGTTCCATGACCCCACTGGCGTAATCGAGCAGGCTGCGGTTGCCTTCGCGCGCCTCCGCCAGCTGCAGGCGACCCGCATGCTCGGCTTCGGCGCGGTCGTCGGCTGCCATTCCGCGCCCGCGGCAACGCAGCCACGAGTCGACGATGAGCGGGGACACGCCTGCCTCGGGCGCACGCCCTTCCCCGAAAAACTGGCCTCGTGCCAGCCGGACCGCGTCCTCGCGGACGGCCGGCGCCATCGCGGTCTGTTGCATGACTTTCATGTCTCCTCCGGGCAGCCTTGCCGCGCGACGTGCCGGCGACCGCCTCTTGTGACTCTTCGACTTCGATTCAAAACGTAGCACCTGATGCGGATCGATACAAATCCGCTGCTCCGCCGGCGAAGGAGCAAGCAGGAATCCTGCCAGGCCGACCGCGGCATGGCGGCCGGAACCCGGGGCCGTCCATGCCTGGGCAGCCGGACGCACATGGCACAGGGATTGCAGTAGGACTCCCATCCGGGGTGAACCGGAGCGGATCCAAACACCACCACATCGAAGAGGAAGACAAGGTGAACACTCGTACCATCAAGGAGAACCTGCGCAAGCGCCTGGCCATCACCGCGACCGGGATCGCCCTTGCAGCCGCCAGCGCGCTGGCCCATGCCCACGGCGACGTCACGCCGCAGGCGGTCGACACGTCCTCGCTCAAGCAGCTCGGCGGGACCTGGGTCACGGTGAACCCCTACCGCGGCAACAAGGAGGCGATCCGCATCGGCGACTCCGCCTTCAATCAGAACTGCGCGCGCTGCCACGGCCTCGGCGCGGTCTCCGGCGGCATCGCCCCCGACCTGCGCCTGCTCGACGTCGCCGACGACGGCACCGACGAGTTCTTCATCGGCAAGGTGCGCAACGGTGTCACCCGCAACGGCGCGGTCTATATGCCGCCCTTCGAGGGCATGCTGACCCAGGAGGCCATGTGGGCCATCCGCGCCTGGCTGGAGACCGTCCATGAAAACTGATCGCCGCCGTTTCCTGCTCGCCGCCGGCGCGCTCGCCGTCCTTGCCGCCAGCCCGGCGCGGGCGGCCGCGGCCGAACTCGAGCTGCAGCAGCCGGGCACGCTGCGCGTCGCGGTCTATGCCAACTTCGCGCCCTGGTCGACCGCCGGCAAGGGCATCGATATCGCACTCGGGCGCGCGCTCGCCGAGCGCCTCGGCCTGCAGCCGCAGGTCGTGGAGTTTCCCGCCGACGAGAACATGAACGACGACCTGCGCAACATGGTCTGGCGCGGCCACTACCTCGGCCACAAGCCGGGCGACGTCATGCTGCACGTGCCCGTCGACCCGCGCTTCGCAGCACTCAACAAGCAGGTGAAGATCTTCGGCCCCTACCACCTCGAGACCATCGCGCTCGCCCGCCTGCCCGAGCGCGTGCCCGCACCGGGGGGCTCGGCCGACGCCAGCTTCGCGGTGTTCGAGCAGGAACGCATCGGCGCCGAGCTCGACTCGCATGCGAGCGACTTCCTGCGCCACATCCTGGGCGGGCGCCTGCAGCCCAACGTCGCGCACTTCCGCAACGTGGGCGAGGCGGTGGCGGCGATGAAGCGCGGCGAGATCGCCGCGGTGATGGGCGCGCGCTCCGAGCTGGAGACGGCGATCGGCGGCGACGCCGCGATCGCGCTCGACACCCTGTCGATGCCCGAGCTGCGCGTCGCCTCCTGGCCGCTCGGCATGGCCGTCAAGGCGGAGCACAGCGGCCTGGAGCAGGCCTTGTCGGGGGCGATCGCCGAGCTGCAGCGCTCCGGCGAGCTGGGCAGGATCTTCGCCGCGCACGGGGTCAGACAGCGCACCCCCTGATCCTTCGGGGCAGCCGGGCTCGCACGCCCACGCCACCCCAGCCGCGCAGATTCGCTCCGACAATCCACCCGCCAATGAAGAGGGCCCGCATCGCGGGCCCTTTTTTCTGCTCCACATTGCTCCACCACGGAGCATGTGCTCCATGGTGGAGCAACACCCTGCACTTACTCGAGATAGTGCCCCACGCCGACCAGGGACTTGCCCACCTTGCGGACGTAGGATCGCTTGTGCTCCACCGCGTTGGTGACCGGATTGCGCCACACGTAATCGACGGTGGCCTCGTCCGCCTGCTGCAGCCGGGCGATCATCTCGGCGATCAGGGGATTGCCGGCGGCGTCGCGCAGGCCGAGCGCGTCGGTGTCCGAGAGCGCGGGGTTCATGCCCATCGCCTCGAAGCGGCCGCTCTCCATGTTCACCATGAACACGTAGAGGTCGTCCTTGACGAAGTCGCCACGGCGGTCGTTGAAGCGCGCCGCGGCCCGCGCGCCACCCTCGCCGCGCGCCACCGCGACCGCACGCTCGAGCATCGCGCGCGCATCGTCCGCGCTCGCGCGTGGCGCCGAGTAGCCCACCCCGACCACGTACTGCCCGACCTTGCGCACATAGCTGACCTTGGGCTCGACCTTGTTGCTCGCGCGGTTCAGCCACACGTAGCGCACCGTCGCCTCCTGGCTGACGCGGGTGGCGTCGATCATCTCGCGGAACAGCGGATTGCCCGCCGCGTCGGTGGTGTCGAGCACCTTCAGCCCGACCAGCGCCTCGGGCGCCGCGCCGCTGGCTTGATACACACCCTTGTCGTCGATCGCGAAGACATAGAGGTCCTTGCGCACGAACCCGCCCTGGCGATCGTTGAAGGCCGCGAACGCGCGCTCGGGGCCGTTCTCCTCCATGTAGCGCACGGCCTGCTCGAACATCGTGCGCGCCTCGCGCGGTGTCGCGCGCTCGGCCGCATGCGCGGCCGTACCGACGCCGACCGCGAGCACGACCGCGGTGGCGAAGCTGGATAGCTGTAACTTTGTCATCGGAAATGCTCCATGTTGCCGAAAAACCTGCCTATTCCTCGCGGCGCGACCGCAGCCACGCATGCGGCGTCCCGACACGACACGGCCCGGGCGCCATCGCGTCCGGGCCGCGGGGAGTGCGGCGCCGCGGCCTGCGGCCCCCCGGAGGGCGCCGCAGGCAACGCGATCAGCTCTTGTGCAGCTTGAACACCCACACGGTGCCGCCCTGCTCGAGGAAGTTCACCCGCTTGGCGACGTCGCCGCCCCACAGCGGTACCGCCCCGCCCCAGCCCGACACCACCGCGACGTACTGCTCGCCGTCGGCTTCCCAGGTCACCGGCGGCGCGATCACGCCCGAGCCGGTCTGGAATTTCCACGCCTCCTCGCCGGTCTTCGCGTTGACCGCCTTCAGGTAGCCCTCGGGCGTGCCATAGAACACCAGGTTGCCGGCGGTGCTGAGCACCCCGCCCCACAGCGGCGCGTTGTTCTTGACCTCCCAGACGATCTTGCCGCTCACCGGGTCGATCGCGCGCATCGCGCCGATGTAGTCCTCGTACAGCGGCTTGATGGTGAAGCCCGCGCCCAGGTAGGCCGCGCCGCGCTTGTAGCTCACCGGCTCGTTCCAGATGTCCATGCCCCACTCGTTGGCCGGCACGTAGAACAGGCCGGTGTCCGGGCTGTAGCCCATCGGCATCTGGTTCTTGCCGCCGAGGAAGGACGGCGCGGCGAACACCGGCTTGCCCTTGCCGCCCTCGCCGGCCGCGCCCTCGGCAAACGGATTGGGCGGACGCTTGTCGTCGTTGGTGATCGGCCGACCGGTCTCGAGGTCGTAGCCCTTGGCCCAGTCGATGCGGGTCAGGAAGGGGTAGGCGGCGAGCAGCTTGCCGTTGGTCCGGTCATTGACGAAGAAGAAGCCGTTGCGGTCGGCCTTGGCGCCCGCCTTGACGAGCTTGCCGCTCTTCGGGTCCTTGTACTCGAAGGCGATGAATTCGTTCACCCCGTCGAAGTCCCAGCCGTCGTGCGGCGTGTTCTGGTAGTGCCAGACGATCTTGCCGGTGTCCGGGTCGACCGCGACCGTGGACGACGAGTACAGGTTGTCGCCCGGACGCAGCCAGGAGTTCCACGGCGCCGGGTTGCCGGTGCCCATGAAGATCAGGTTCACGTCCGGATCGTAGTAGGCGGTCTGCCAGGTCGCGGCGCCGCCGGTCTTCCACAGGTCGCCCGGCCAGGTGGCGTTGGTCGTGCCCGAGATGCCGTTCTCGATCTCCTTGCCGTCCTTGTCGTACTTGTAGCCCATGTGGCCTTCGACCACCGGGCGCACCCAGACCTTCTTGCCGGTCTTGGCGTCGCGCGCCTCGACGCGGCCGACGACGCCGAACTCGCCGCCCGACACCCCGGTGATCACCATGCCCTTGACGATCTGCGGCGCGGCGGTCATCGAGTAGCCGGCCTTGTAGTCGTCGATCTTCTCGCGCCACACCACCTTGCCGGTGTCGCGGTTGAGCGCGACGAGCTGCGCGTCCAGGGTGCCGAAGATCACCAGGTCGCCGTAGAGCGCGGCGCCGCGGTTGATCACGTCGCAGCACGGCATGATGCCCTCGGGCAGGCGGTGCTCGTACTTCCACAGCTTCTGGCCGGTCTTGGCGTCGAGCGCGTAGATGCGGCTGTAGGACGCGGTCACGAACATCTTGCCGTCGTGGATCAACGGCTGCGACTGCTGGCCGCGCTGCTTCTCGCCGCCGAAGGAGAAGGCCCACACCGGGACGAGGTCCTTCACGGTGTCGACATTGACCTTGGCGAGCGGGCTGTAGCGCTGACCCTTGGTGCCGAGGCCGTTGGTGACGACCTGATGCGTCGTCTCGGCATCCTTCAGGATGTCCTCGTCGCTCACGCTCGCGGCCTGCGCCGTGGCGCCCATGCCCGCCGCGGCCAGCGCGACCGTCAGGGCGGTCAGCATCGCCGGCAGGGTGCGCGCGCGTCTGTCGTTCTTCATCATCGACTCCTCCTTGGATTTCTTTCTAAGCTTTTCCGGGTGGTGTGACTTCCGGCACCAACTCGTGCCGGACCACGACCCCACCGCAAAGCCCGTGCCAGGGCCACGAACCCATGCGCTCGCGCCCGCGCTGCTCCAACGCGGGCGCATTGCGGACGGACACTGTGGCGGCGGAGCACAGGATGTTGCGGATCGGAACACCCGGGATCCGGGCGCAATGCTCCGCGGCTGCGCAGGTCCGCGTCCGTGGCCCGCTCGCGGAATTGGCATGTGGCTTGCATCCACGCTCCGGCACACGCAGGCGCACGCACCGCGCCCGGCCCACAGGAGCACCGATGAGACCGTCCGCCCGCCCCGCCCTCGCCTGGATCGCCGCGGCCCTGACCGCGCTGGCCAGCCCGGCAGCGCTCGCCGCAGCCCCCCGCACGGGCGCCCCCTCCCCCCCCGCCGCGCACACCGACCCGCTCGACTCGCCACGCTGGGAAGACATGCGCAAGAGCTTCTTCGCGGACGTCACGGTGGTGTTCGACGAGCGCGTCAAGGTGAGCGGCCCGGCGGTCGCGGAGGATTCGCTCAACGTCCCGGTCAATGTCGATGCGAGCGCCCTCCCCGGGGTGGAGGAGCTGATCGTGTTCGCCGACTTCAACCCGATCGTCAAGGCGCTGCGCTTCGAGCCCGGCGCCGCCCAGCCGCGCCTGGGCTTCCGCATCAAGCTGCAGCAGTCCTCGCCGGTGCGCGCCGCCGCGCGCACGGCCGACGGGGTGTGGCACGTCGGCGGCGCCTGGATCACGGCCACCGGCGGCGGCTGCACGCTGCCCTCGGTGGGCTCGGGCTCGCCGGAATGGCAGGAGCGCCTCAACGAGGTCAACGGCAAGCTGTGGCCCCGGGTCGACGGTGGCGAGCGCCTGCGCATGCGCATCATCCATCCGATGGACACCGGCCTGGCCGCCGGCATCCCCGCCTTCCACATCGAGGACATCGTGATCGCCGACGCCGAAGGCCGCACGCTGAGCCGCATCCAGCCCCTCGAGCCGGTCTCCGAGAACCCCAGCTTCACGCTCGACCTGCGCGCGGCCGCGCCCGGCGCGCGCCTGCACGTGGCCGGGCGCGACAACAACGGCAACCGCATCGACGCATGGGTGACCCGATGAGCCGACCCGCCTCTTGCGCTCCGGCGCTCCAGCGCCGTCCTGCCGCCCGCGCGCTGCGGACCCTGCTCGCGGGGCTGCTGGTCGCGCTGTGCGCCCTGCTCCTCACCGCCCTGCCGGCGCACGCCGAGGACTTCGCCGGGGACTTCAACTACCGCCTGCAGCCGCGCGAGCTCGCCCCCGGCGCCTGGGTCGTGGTCGGCCTGAAGGAGGATTTCTCCTTCGCCAACGGCGGCAACATCGTCAATACCGGCTTCATCGTCGGCCGCGAGGGGGTGATCGTCATCGACACCGGCTCGTCGAAGCGCTACGGCGAGCAGATGCTCGCCGCCATCCGCCGCGTCACTCCCTTGCCGATCGTGCTGACGGTGAACACCCACCACCACCCCGACCACTTCCTCGGCAACCAGGCCTTCCCGCGCGCGACGCTCGCCGCGCTGCCGGAGACCATCGCCGCGCTCCGCAGCGAGGGCGAAGGCTTCAACGCCAACATGTACCGCCTCAACGGCGACTGGATGCGCGACACCGAGGTCGTCGTCCCCGAGCGCGCACTCGCCGCCGGGCGCCAGCGCATCGGCGGGCGCGACGTGGAGCTGGTCGCGCTCGGCGGCCACACCGTCGCCGACCTGGTGGTGATCGACCACGACAGCGGCACCGTGTACGCCGCCGACCTGCTCTTCAACGGCCGCGCGCCCACCACGCCGCACGCGGACATCGCGCGCTGGCTCGCCGCGCTCGACACGCTGGAAGGCCTGCCCGCGCGGCGCTGGGTGCCCGGCCACGGCGAGCCCGCGACCGACCTCGCCCCGCTGCGCCAGACCCGCGACTATCTCGGCTGGCTGGCGCAGGCCATCCGCACCGGCGCCGAGTCGGGCCAGGACATGACCGAGCTGTTCCAGACGCCGATCCCGCAGCGCTTCGCCGGCCTGGCGCTGGTGGAGGCGGAGTTCCGCCGCTCGGTGGTGCACCTCTTCCCCGCGGCGGAGCAGGCCGTGCTCGAAGCCGCGCGCAACAAGGCGTCGCGCTGAGCGCGGCGCGATCACGCCGAGGGTGCGGCGGGACGGTCGCCGGCGCGGCCACGCGAGCGTCCCGCGCGCGGGTGCGCGCCGGCTTGCGCGCTCAGCGCGCGGCGGGGATCGACGCGGGCAACGTGGCGAGCCGGCGTGCGGCCTCCTCGTCGCCGTTGGCAGCGGCCACCGCCAGCCAGTAGCGCGCCTGCACCGGATCGGCCGGCACCAGGCGGCCCTCGAGATGGAGCAGGCCGAGCCGGTACTGCGCCTTGCTGGAGCCGGCCTCGCCGCCGCGGCGGTAGCGCTCCAGCGCCGCGGCGGCGTCGCGCGGCTCGCCCAGGCCATCCTCGGCGAGGATGCCGAGGTGGAACCAGGCCTCCGCCACGCCGGCCTGCGCGAGCGCGCTCCAGATCTCGCGCGCGCTGCCGTAGCGCGCCATCTTGAATTCGGCGTACGCCTTGTAGAGGCCGATGCTGGGCCGCGCCACCAGCGCGTCGAGCTCCTCGGGTTCGAGCGCGTGCGCCGCGCCGGGCGCCTGTGCAATGATCCAGGCGGTCAACAATCGTGCAACGAGAGGGCGCATGGCGTTGCGGCTCCGGTCGAGGTGAGGACATGAACGAAGCAACAAGCGGGCCCGTAGCGCGACGCGACGTCGCACGCGGCCGCGCACGGACGGATCCGCGGCCGGCGCGCACAGCTACGCACACCAGCACGCCAGCGGCGTCCCCGGCCCACGCCGTGCCGCGACGACTGCTGCGCGCCCTGCGCCTGGCCGCGATCTGCTGTGCGCTCGCGCTCGCTCCGGCGACCAGCTCCAGCGCGCGGGCCGAAGGCATCGCGGTCGAGCACTTCCCCGGCGTGCCCTTCGCCGACCTGCGCGAGGCCCTCGCCGACGCGATCGCCGACGAGGGCCTGAGCGCGCCGGTGGTCAGCCGCTTCGGCGCCATGCTCGAACGCACCGCACCCGATCTCGGCCACGACCCCGCGCTCTACGGCGACGCCGAGGTACTCAGCTTCTGCAGTGCCGGCGTCGCCGCCCGTCTGGTCGCCGAGGCGCGCGAACACATCGCGCTGTGCCCGCTATCGATCGCGGTGTACAGTCTGCCGCACACCCCGCGCGACGCCACCCTCGCCTGGCGCCCGCCGACGCTCGACTCCCCCGGCGGAGACGCCGTGCGCGCGTTGATGGCGCGCATCGTGACCGGCGCCGCGCGGCTCGTCGGGCGACGCTGAGCCCGCGCCCGCAGCACCCCGGATCCGATCGCCATGCCTTCTCCCTCCCCCTCCCCCTCCGCCTCCCAAGCCGCAGGCCGGCACACCCGCCCCGGCCTGCGCGGACGCCAGACCGATCCCGCCGCGCTCGCCGAGATCGAGGCCCTGCTCGGCGCTGCCCGCCGCGAGCGCGACGAGCTGATCGAGCACCTGCATGCGCTGCAGGACCGCTTCGGCCACCTCTCGCTGCGCCACCTGCGCGCGCTCGCCGACTGGATGCGGATGCCGATGGCCGAGGTGTACGAGACCGCCACCTTCTACGCCCACTTCGACGTCGTGCGCGAGGACGAGCCGGTGCCACCCGCGCTCACCGTGCGCGTGTGCGACTCCCTGCCCTGCCAGCTCGCCGGCGCGCAGGCGCTGCGCGCGGCGCTCGACGCCGCGCTCGATCCGGCGCGCATCCGCGTGCTGCGCGCGCCCTGCATGGGACGCTGCGACCAGGCCCCGGTCGCCCAGCTCGGCCGCCGTCACCTGAGCCGCGCGACCCCGGCCGCGGTCCTGGCCGCACTCGCCCGCGGAGCGCTCGACCCCGAACCGATCGCCTGGCAGCGCCTCGCCGACTATCGCGCCGCAGGCGGCTACACCCTGCTGCAGCGCCTGCGCAGCGGCGAGACCGGCGTTGCCGCGCTCGAGGCCCGGCTCGCCGAAGCCGGCCTGCGCGGCCTCGGCGGTGCCGGCTTCCCGACCGCGCGCAAGTGGCAGGCGGTGCGCGCCGGCGCCGCGCCGCGCTACCTGGTCGTCAATGCCGACGAAGGCGAGCCGGGCACCTTCAAGGACCGCCACTACCTGGAAACGGCGCCGCACCGGGTGCTCGAGGGCGCGCTGGCGAGCGCGCTCGCGGTGGGCGCGGCGGCGATCTACGTCTACCTGCGCGACGAATACCCCGGCCTGCACGCGGTGCTGCGCGAGGCGATCGCCGAACTGGAGGCCGCCGGCCTCGTCGCACCCGGCTTCATCGTGTTGCGCCGCGGCGCCGGCGCCTACATCTGCGGCGAGGAGTCGGCGCTGATCGAGTCGCTCGAAGGCAAGCCGGGCAAGCCGCGCCATCGCCCGCCCTTCGTCGCCGAGGCCGGGCTCTTCGGCCGGCCGACGCTGGTGAACAACGTCGAGACCCTGTACTGGATCCCGCTGCTCGCCGCCGGCGCCGCCTTCGCCGGCGAGGGGCGGCGCCGGCGCAGCGGCCTGCGCAGCTTCTCGGTGTCTGGCCGCGTGAACAAGCCCGGTGTGCACCTGGCCCCCGCCGGCATCACCCTGCGCGAGCTGGTGGACGAGCACTGCGGCGGCCTGCAGCCCGGCCACCGCCTGCTCGCCTACCTGCCCGGCGGCGCCTCGGGCGGCATCCTGCCCGCCGCGCTCGCCGACCTGCCGCTCGACTTCGACACCTTGCAGCCCCACGGCAGCTTCATCGGCTCGGCGGCGATCATCGTGCTCTCGGACCAGGACGATCTGCGCGCCGTCGCCGACAACCTGCTCGCCTTCTTCGCCGACGAATCCTGCGGCCAATGCACGCCCTGCCGCCTCGGCACCGAAAAGCTGCTCGCGCTGCTGCGCACGGACGACTGGGACGTGGCGCGCCTGCAGGCCCTCGCGCAGACCCTGCGCGACGCCTCGATCTGCGGCCTCGGCCAGGCCGCGCCCAACCCGGTGAGCAGCCTGCTGCGCTTCTTCCCGGCCGAGCTCGCGCGCGCCGGGGTGAGGCTGCATGCCGGGCCTCCTGCCCGCGATGCCGGGGAGCTGCAGCCATGAGCCGGCACGATCGCGAGGACCTTGGCTCCACGCCCAAGCCCCCCAACCTGGCGACGGCGCCAGTTGTTGCGGCAGCACACGACGCGCTCGACCAGCGTGCGGACGCTTTCGAGATCCTCCTCGACGGCGTCGCGGCGCAGGCTTTCCCCGGCGAGACGCTGTGGAAGGTCGCACTGCGCGCCGGTGAACGCATCCCCCACCTGTGTTTCAAGGACGCTCCCGGCTACCGCGCCGACGGCAACTGCCGCGCCTGCATGGTCGAGATCGAGGGCGAGCGCGTGCTCGCCGCCTCCTGCATCCGCGCGGCGCAGCCGGGCATGGTGGTACGCAGCGCCAGCTCGACGCGGGCACGACAGGCGCGCGAGGGCGTGCTCGAACTGCTGCTCGAACAGCAGCCGGCACGCACGCACAGCCCCGACCGCTCCAGCCATTTCTGGGAGCTGGTCGAGCACATGCGTTTGCCCGCCGCCGACCGCGGCCCCGCAGCGCAGCAGCCGGACCGCACCCACCCCGCGATCCACGTGAACCTGGACGCCTGCATCACCTGCGGCCTGTGCGTGCGCGCCTGCCGCGAGGTGCAGGTGAACGAGGTCATCGGCCTCGCCCACCGCGGTGCACGCGCGAAGATCGTCTTCGACTTCGACGATGCGCTCGGCGACAGCAGCTGCGTGGCCTGCGGCGAGTGCGTGCAGGCCTGTCCCACCGGCGCGCTGATGCCCGCCACCCTGGTCGATGCGCAGGGCCGCGGCGACTCGGCCTGCGCCGAGCGCAAGGTGGATTCGGTGTGCCCCTACTGCGGCGTGGGCTGCCAGCTCACCTACCACGTCCGGGACGAGCGCATCCTCTTCGTCGAGGGCCGCAACGGCCCGGCCAACGAGAACCGCCTGTGCGTGAAGGGCCGCTTCGGCTTCGATTACCCCAACCACCGCGGCCGCCTCACGACGCCGCTGATCCGCCGCGCGGGCGTGCCCAAGGGCGTGGATCCCGCCTTCGATCCGGCGAATCCGCTCAGCCACTTCCGCCCGGCGAGCTGGGACGAGGCGCTCGACTTCGCCGCCGCCGGCCTGCGCCGCCTGCTCGACGCCCACGGCCCCGGCGTGCTCGCCGGCTTCGGCAGCGCCAAGTGCTCGAACGAGGAGGCCTGGCTGTTCCAGAAGCTGGTGCGCACGGGCTTCGGCTCCAACAACGTCGACCACTGCACCCGGCTGTGCCACGCCAGCTCGGTCGCCGCGCTGATGGAGTGCATCGGCTCGGGCGCGGTCACGGCCTCCTTCATGCAGGCCGCGCACGCGGACGTGGTCATCCTCACCGGCTGCAACCCGACGGTGAACCACCCGGTCGCCGCCACGTACTTCAAGCAGGCCGCCAAGCGCGGCACCAGGCTGATCGTGCTCGACCCGCGCGGCCTGGTGCTCGGCCACCACGCCCACCGCATGGTGCGCTTCACGCCGGGCAGCGACGTCGCGCTCTTCAACGCCATGCTCAACGTCATCGTCGGCGAGGGCCTGTGCGACCGCGACTTCATCGCCGCGCGCACCGAGGGCTTCGAGGCGCTCGCCGCCCACGTCGCACCGCTCACGCCCGAGGCCATGGCGCCGCTGTGCGGGGTGGCGCCGGACGAGATTCGCGCCATCGCCCGCCTCTACGCCACCGCCGAGCGCGCGATGATCTTCTGGGGCATGGGCATCTCGCAGCATGTGCACGGCACCGACAACGCGCGCTGCCTGATCGCGCTCGCGCTCGCCACCGGCCATGTCGGCCGCCCCGGCACCGGCCTGCATCCGCTGCGCGGGCAGAACAACGTGCAGGGGGCGTCCGACGCCGGCCTCATCCCCATGGTGCTGCCCGACTACCGCCCGGTGGGCGACGCGCAGTACCGCGCCGCCTTCGAGGAACTGTGGGCGACGCCGCTCCCCGCCGAGCCCGGCCTCACGGTCGTCGAGACCATGGACGCGATCGCCGCCGGCCGGGTGCGCGGCATGTACATCCTCGGCGAGAACCCGGCGATGTCCGACCCCGACCTGCACCACACCCGCGCCGCGCTCGCCAGGCTCGAGCACCTCGTCGTGCAGGACCTCTTCGTCACCGAGACCGCGCAGTTCGCCGACGTGATCCTGCCCGCCTCGGCCTGGCCCGAGAAGGACGGCACCGTCACCAACACCAACCGCCAGATCCAGCTCGGCCGCGCCGCCGTGCCGCTGCCCGGCGAGGCGCGGCCCGACTGGTGGATCCTCCAGCAGCTCGCGCGGCGCCTCGGCCTCGACTGGCAGTACGCGCACCCGCGCGAGGTCTTCGCCGAGATGAAGCGCGCGATGCGCTCGCTCGACCACATCGACTGGGCGCGGCTGGAGCGCGAGGGCGCGGTCACGACCCCCTGCCCGGCCGACGACGCGCAGGGCAAGGACGTGGTCTTCGACGACCGCTTCCCCACCGCGAGCGGGCGCGCGCGCTTCCGCCCCACCGTGCCGCTGCCGCCCGACGAGCCGGTCGACGCCGCCTGGCCCACGGTGCTGATCACCGGCCGCCAGCTCGAACACTGGCACACCGGCGCGATGACGCGGCGCAGCGCGGTGCTCGACGCGCTCGAACCGGCCGCGGTGGCGACGCTGGCCCCGGCCGAACTGGCGCGCCTCGGCCTCGCTCCCGGTGCCGCACTGAGCATCGAGACCCGCCGCGGCCGCATCACGCTCGCCGCCCGCGCCGATCCGCTGATGCCCGCGGGCATGGTCTTCGTGCCCTTCTGCTACGTCGAGGCGGCGGCCAACCTGCTGACCAACCCGGCGCTCGATCCGTACGGAAAGATTCCGGAGTTCAAGTACGCGGCGTGCCGGCTCGCGCCCGCATGAACCTGCCGGGCGGCGCACTCTGCGCGCGCCGCCGTCCCGAACGCGGGGCGCCGGGTCCGCGCGGCACCGCCGCGGCCGTCCTTGATGCTGTCATGCGCAGAGTTCGGGTGCTATAGAGACACTGTGCGCGCGAAACGGTGTTCGCGGCTTCGCACCAGCGGCGGGGAGGACGGTGCCATGAGCGAGAAGATCGACCAACTGGTGGGCGAACGGCGCGCGGCCCTCGGGCGCAAGGACGGCGTCGCGGACAAATGGGGCCTGGCCCTGTCGGGCGGCGGCATCCGCAGCGCGACCTTCTGCTTCGGCCTGCTCGGCGTGCTCGCCCGCAACCGCCTGCTCGAACGCTTCGACCTGCTGTCGACCGTGTCCGGCGGCGGCTACATCGGCGGCATGCTCGGCCGCCTGCTGCACGGCGCACGCTCCGCGGACGACACCCGCGCCATCTTCGCGGCCTTCGGCTCCCAGGAGCCACGCTGGTTTCGCTGGTGGCTGCGCGCCAACGGCCGCTACCTGGTGCCGCGCGGACCGGCCGACAAGACCTTCGCGCTCGCCGTCTTCCTGCGCAACCTGCTCGCGATCCACCTCGAGCTCGGCGCGCTGGCCCTCGCGCTCGGCGTGGTGCTGGCGGCGGTCGATGTGGGCGTGTGGGCGGCGATCGCGCACTGGGTGACGGACGGGTGGGTGACGGGCGAGCGCATCGAGGCCCTGCGCTGGCTGCCCCCCTGGCTGCCCACGCTGTGGCCGGTCGCGATCCCGGTGCTGGCCGTGCTCGGCGGCCTGGCGACCGCGGCGTACTGGGTCGTGCCCTGGGTGGCGTCGGCCGGGCGGCCGGGATGGCGGCCCGGCTTCGTCGCCGTGCAATGCGTGATCCTGACGATCGTCCTGGGCCTGTTGGTGCATTACGGCGACGCCATCATCGGTCCGCAGTGGCAGCCCGGTCATGCGATCCGGATGGCGCTGACCTGGGGTGCGATCGGCCTGGCCGTCGCCTGGCTGATCGCGATCCCGTGGGCGCGCTTCCTGTTGCGCCACCTCTTCGACGAGACCGAGCGCGATGCGCTGCGGCTCCGCGAGGAGGCGGTGCGGCGTTGGCTGGCCGACTGGCAATCCCTGTGCATGAAGGCGATCGCGGTCGTGCTGCTGCTCGGACTGGTGGACCGGGTGGCGTGGTTCCTCGCCTTCGAGTTCAAGGCGCAGGCCAATACCGCGCTCGCCCTGGCGGTGGCCGCCGCCGTGCTGCGGGCGGCGATGCCGGCGCTGGGTGGCGGCCCCCAAGGCGGAATCAGCGGCAAGCTGCTGCTGAGCCTGGGCCAGCTCTCCGGCTACGTACTCAGCTTCCTGCTGTGCGCGTGGTGGGTCTCGCTTGTGCACGCGGCGGCGCTGGGGCCGATGTTCGCGACCGAGGGCACGGTGGACTTCGGCGCGCCCTGGCTCCGGCTGCTCGCGATCGGTACTGCGGCCGGCGGCTACGTGCTCGCCACCGGGCGGAATTTCGAGTTCCTCAACCTGTCCTCGCTGCACACCTTCTACCGCGCGCGCCTGGTGCGCAGCTACCTGGGCGCGGCCAATCCGGCCCGCTTCGGCCAGCAGGACACACTCGGGCCGACCGCCGTCGTGTCCGAGCGCGGCGCCGCACACCTCGCCCACAAGAGCGTGTTCGACCCCGACCCCGACGATGACCTCGCGCTGGAAGCCTACGCGCCGCATCGGCAAGGCGGCCCGGTGCATCTGATCGGGGTCTGCATCAATCAGACGCACGACCCGCGCGGCGGACTGTTCAACCGCGACCGCCGCGGCCTGCCGCTGACGGTGGGCCCCGAAGGCTGGGTGCGGGTGGGCCAGGAACCGTGGTTCCAGGTGACCGGTGCGGGCGCCCTCGGCCTGGGTTCGTGGGTGGCGATCTCGGGCGCCGCGGTGTCGCCCGGCCTGGGCAGCCAGACGCGCGGCGGCATCTCGGCGCTGCTGGCCTTCGCCGGCATTCGCCTCGGCTACTGGTGGACGCGCGCTGCACGGGAGAACCTGCAGCGCCCGAAACGCCGCCTCGCGGCCAAGTCACGCGGCCTGCTCAGCGAGGTGTTCTGCAACTTCAAGGGCAGCAGCGGACCCGACTGGTTCCTCAGCGATGGCGGCCACTTCGAGAACACGGCCGCCTACGCCCTGCTCGCCGAACGCTGCCGCATGATCGTGCTCGCCGACTGCGGCGCCGACCCGGACTACCGCTTCGGCGACCTGGAGAACCTGGTGCGCAAGGCGCGCATCGACCTCGGCGCGGAGATCGAATTCCTGCGCCCGCGTCCCCGCGCAGCGGGCGAGAACGATCGACCGCCCGGGGTCGAGCTGTTCGGCTCGCTCAACGATCTGGCCTCGCGCAAGAGCAACGCCTGCCTCGCGCTCGCCCGTGTGCGCTACGTCGGCGCGACCGAGCCGGGCTGGCTGGTGCTGGTCAAGCCCAACATCAGCGCCGGGCTGCCGGTCGACCTGATCAACTTCGCCGCCAGCAACCCGGCCTTCCCGCAGCAGACCACCGCCGACCAGTTCTTCGACGAGGCGCAGTGGGAGAGCTACTACCAGCTCGGCTTCAATCTCGGCGACGTGCTCGACAGCGACTTGCTGGAGGCGCTGCGCAGTCGCCATGCGACGCTGTTCGAGTCCGACACCGGCGCCCTCACCGCCGCGACGCCCCGGGCCTCCGTTACCCCGGCGACGGTGCCGGCGGGCGCGGGCGCGGCCGCCGCGGCCGCCGCCGAGGCCGCGGCCAGCCGGCTGCCCGAGCGCATCCGCAACAGCGCGGTGAGCGCCTCGATCGGCATCGGCGCGGTGGCCACCGTGCTGGTGTCCTCATGGCAGGCGATCGACGGCGCGATCGGCGCCCTGGCCGAGGAACGCAAGACCGAACGCGCCGCGATCCTGAAGATCACCGAGGACTGGGCCGCCCTGCCCGGACGCGACCGCTGCTCGACGACACTCATGAGCGAGGAGCATCCGAAGCTCACCGCGCTGGCAGGCAGCTTCCTGCACCATGCGGACGCGTTGTGCGCCCGACGGGAGGCCGACTGGCTCGCGGAATCCAGCCTGGTGCAGGAGATCTTCGACGAGGTTGCCGAGCGCTGCGGCCTGGTCGAGACGCGCATGCGCAGCCGCGCGTGCGCCGCGCTCCTCGTCGCCAACACCCGCCCGGACGCCGGGGGCGCCGAATGGCCACAGATCTGCTTCGCCGGGCGCCCGGCCGCACCGGCCAAGACCAGGCTGCCGACTTACTGGGCCTACCGCTACGGCTTCGAGGCACAGCGGGGCAAGTCCGCACACCCGGCCGACTCCTTCGCCGAGGCACGCGAGTTCGCCCGGGCGGAACACAACGCCGCGCTGGCCTGCCCCACCGTGGCGCTCGCCGGCGAACAGCCGACCCCACCGACCGCGCAGTCCCCGACGGCGAAGCCGCCCCCTCCACCCACCGCTCCGCCCCCACGACCGGCGCCCGTGCCGCCCGTCGCGCCTGCGCCTGCGCCCGCGCCTGCGCCCGCGCCCACTGCGCCCGCCGCGGTGGAGGCGAACTCGAAGATCTGCGCCGGCACGACCATCTACCTGCAGATCTTCGGCCCTACGCAACGCGACACGGTTCGCGACTACCGGGACGCCTGGCGCAAGCTCGGCGCCTCGGTGCCGCCGATCGAAGACGTCGAGGCCACGGCGCGCGCGGCGCAGCGCACGCCGCCGCGCCAGGTCGCGCTGACCACCGTGCGCCATCACGATCCCGCCTCGAAGCGCTGCGCCGAAGAGCTGGGCAAGGCGGTCGGTTTCGGGAACTGGAAGGTCGAGCCGCTCGCGGCATCGCTCAAGCCGACCCGCGGCGTGATCGAGGTCTGGATCGGCCGCGAGATCCCCGCCAGGCAGGGCGAAGCCAAGTAAGTCGACGCCGTCATGCGCATCGCGGGCGAGTGCGCGCCTCCGCGGCGGTGACGCGATCGAAGCACAGCCCCGGCGCTTGTCGGCGACCGCGCCGGGCGGCGACAATGCGGGTCCCGCCGGCTCGTGGGCGTTCCCGCCGCGTCCGCCCTGCCTTGCCCCGACCTCCGAGCCCCGTCCGCGGAACCCCGCCGGACCTCCCCGAGCCGGTCGGCGCCGGCCGGGCGGCACGACGCGGCCCTCGTACCCGCAGCAGCAAACCCAGCCCGCGGCATCGACAGCGGAGCCACGATCATCCTGAACACACCCGGCAAGACCCCCGACGATCCTCTCCGCGCCGGCCGCCCCTCCACCCTGCGACGCCTGCTCGGCTCGCGCGCGGGCGTCGGCGCGGGCGTGCTGGCGATCTCCGCGCTCGCCTTCGCCACCTTCCACCACGAGACGGTGAACGTGGCCCTCGTCGAGGAGGGACCGCTGCGCCAGGCGATCGTGGCGAGCGGGCGGGTGCGCACGCCCGAGCGCATCGTGGTATCGGCGCAGATCGCCGGGCGCGTGCAGGCGGTGGAGGCGCGCGAGGGCGACACGCTGGCGCCGGGCCAGGCGCTGCTGCGCCTGGACGAGCGCGAGTGGGGGGCGGCCGTCGCCCAGGCCGGCGCCGCCGTGGTGCAGGGCGAGGCGCGCCTGCGCCAGCTGCGCGAGCTCGGCCTGCCGGTGGCCGAACAGGCGCTGCGCCAGGCCGAGGCCACGGCGCTGCAGGCGCAGCGGCACCATCGGCGCGTGCAGGAGCTCGTCGCGCGCGGCTTCTACAGCCAGGCACAGCTCGACGAGGCGCGCCGGGCGCTCGACGTGGCCGACAGCCAGGTCCGCAGCGCCCGCCTGCAGCGCGCCAGCCAGCAGCCTGGCGGCAGCGAGATCGAGCTCGCGCGCAGCGCCCTGGAACAGGCGCGCGCGGCGCTGGCCGCGGCGGAGACCCGGCTGAGCTACGCGACCCTGCGCGCCCCGGTCGCGGGCACCGTGCTGACCCGCAACGTCGAGGCCGGCGACACCGTGCAGCCGGGCACGCCGCTGATGACGATCGCCCCGGCCGGCGCCACCGAGCTCACCGTGCAGATCGACGAGAAGAACCTCGCCCTGCTTCACCCCGGCCAGGCCGCGCTGG
>ERZ795061.1158-NODE-1158-length-26128-cov-7.919687_pt1 | contig 26128 bp, 21 predicted proteins | sample MGYA00375145_ERZ795061 | MGnify/ENA primary metagenome ERZ795061 (study PRJEB30190, sample SAMN05720144) | anaerobic digester metagenome | isolation source: active sludge of municipal wastewater-treating anaerobic digesters | place: USA | collected 2014-12-22 ... | reverse complement strand
GACTCTGCCTTCCAGACTGAACATGGTGCGGATCCTATTTGAGCTGGCAGATATCGAGTTGTTTCATGTCGGTGTAATCCAGATTTTCACCGCCCATGGCCCAGATGAAACCATAATTTTGCGTACCCGAGCCCATATGGATCGACCACGGCGGCGAGATCACCGCTTCGCTATCCGAGACAACCAGATGACGCGTGTCTTCCGGTTCGCCCATGAAATGCATCACGCGTTGACCTTCCGCCAGACCGAAGTAGAAATACACTTCGGAACGACGATCATGCAAATGCGGTGGCATGGTATTCCAGACACTGCCTTCGCTGAGCAAAGTCATGCCGAGCAATAGCTGACAGGATTTGCAGGTGGCTGGCACAATGTATTGATAGATCACGCGCTCGTTCGAGGTTTCGAGTGCGCCGCGTTGCAAGGGTACAGCTTTATCAATCGAGATATGCACGGTTTCATAGCGCGCGTGTGCGGGCGTGGAAACCAGATAAAATTTTGCAGGCTGATTCGCATCAAGCGATTCGAACACCACTTTCTCGCTACCCATTGGCACATACAAACCATCGCGCGCCTGCAAAGTGAAGGCAACATCATCGACGGTGACGCGACCGGCACCTTGGCCTACATTCACTACGCCTAATTCGCGACGTTCCAGAAATGCCTTTCCAGCCGCCGATGCGGGTTCGGTTTGTGCGGGCAATTCGACTGTCTTGCCCACCGGAGCAACGCCGCCCACGACGATGCGTTCGTAATGCGTGTAATTCAGCACGACCTGGTCATTGGCAAACAGGCCGCGAAACAGATAGCGGTCGCGTAATTGGTCGTTGCTGGCGCCGACCATCATGTCGGGGTGGGTGGCGTGATAGGTCTTGGCGTACATGGGAACTCCGCGGTGCTTGTGGTGGCCAGTATAACCAGCTCAAAGCTGATTGGTAACCGGTGTCATTTGGACTGGAAAAAATTAAGTGGCAAAACGAATCAGCGAGGGGGTTGGCAGGATTCCCGAATGACCAGATGCGGCGTGATAACCGGAGCCGTACCCGGTTTGGCGACATCTGCCAGCAACATGGCGGCGGCGTGCAGGCCCATATCGCGAATCGGCAAACGTACGGTGCTCAGTGATGGCCACAGCCTCGATGCTATCGGGCTATCGTCGAAGCCGACCACCGACACATCTTCCGGCACCGACAGCCCGAGTTTATGCGCGGCCTTGTAAACGCCGGCCGCCATTTCGTCATTGAGCGTGAAAATAGCCGTGGGGCGTGGATTCAATGCCAGCAGCTTTTCCGCGCAGGCAACACCGGACTCGAACGTATAACCACCTTCGAGTATGTATTCGGCGGGCACTTTCATGCCCCGGTTTGCGAGGGTTTCGAGAAACCCGCCACCGCGTTCGCGGGTAGACAGATAGCGATGCGGACCGGTAATCATCGCGATATGTTTGTGGCCGAGCGATTCCAGATATTTCGCGACTTCAACTGCGCCCTTGCGGTCGTTGGTCGTGATCATCTTGCTATCTGCGTCCAGGCTGATCGCAGCGATGCGCGCATAACGGCAATCGTGTTCGACCAACATATCAACCAGCTCCTGATCTTCGGAGACCCGCGGCACCAGAAACACGCCGTACAACTTGTGTTGCAGGATGAAACGGCGCACGCCTTCGATGTAATCCGCGTTTTTACTGTCGCAGGGATGCACCACGAGTTCGTAACCAGTGCCTCGCAAACTATCGAGTGCACCGTTTTGCATATTGACGATGTATTCGGCGTTCGGGTTGTCGTACACCATGCCGATCAGGAAAGAACGCCGGAAGGCCAGTGCACGTGCCATCGGGTCCGGCACGTAACCGACATCGCGCATCAGGGTTTCGACTTTCAGGCGAGTATCTTCGCGCACAAGAGGCGAGCGATTGATCACGCGCGAAACGGTCTTCTTGGAAACGCCGGCCAATCGCGCAATTTCATTGATTGTTGTTTTGGTGACTTGCTTGCCCGACGAGCCCGGAGCAGCAGCTTCGGTAACGATGGGTTTCGGGGTCACTTTTTTGGTGCGGCTGGCAGGCATGAAGGGTTTCGAGAAAAGGCGGTGGATGATTTTATACGGATGATTCTATGCTAATGCCACTGTCAGCGACCATTATTTCAATGCGGCCGGCAGCCAGAGCGAGATGGCGGGAACAAAGCTCACCAGAATCACCACGGCCAATGCAGCCAGGTAAAACGGCCAGATGGTTTTCAATGTTTGTGCCACGCTGATTTTTCCGATTGCCGTGCCCACGAATAACACCGAACCTACCGGCGGAGTTATGAGACCGACACCGCCGGTCAAGATCAGCACCACGCCGAAATGGATCGGATCAATACCGTAAGCCTTCGCCACCGGCAGGAATATCGGCGTGCAGATCAGGATCATCGGGGCCAGATCCATGAACGTGCCGAGTACCAGCAAGATCGCCACGATCAAGCCCAGCACCGCAAATTTGTTTTCCGCGACCGAACGCAGAGCGTCAACGGCAGCGGCAGGCACTTGCAGATAGGCCAGCAACCAGCCGAACACGGCCGAAGCGGCAATCACGAACACGATCACGCCGGTGGTACGGGCGGCACCGGTGCAGGCTTCGACAAAATCGGCGAACTTCAATTTGCGATAGATCAGTGTTGTCACCAGCAAGGCATACACCACGGCAATCGCCGCACTTTCCACTGCGGTAAACACGCCGGCGCGAATGCCGATAAAAATCAATGCGACTAGCAGCAATCCCGGCAACGCTGAGACCAGTCGCGTGAATACCGCAGAGAAACCCGGGAAGGCTTCCACCGCATAATTTCTGCGGCGTGCAATCATCCAACCGGTGAACATCAATACCGCCGTCATCAGCAAGGCGGGTAGCATGCCGGCGGCAAATAAATCGGCAATCGACAAACCGCCGCCCGCCGCTGCCGAATACAGGATCAGGTTGTGCGAAGGCGGCACCAGCAGGGCGACCAGTGCCGCCGTGATACTGACGTTCACCGCGAAATCGCGATCAAAACCGCGTTGCACCATTTGCGGAATCATCGCACCACCAATCGCGGATACATCGGCGATGGCCGAACCGGAAACGCCGCCGAAAAAAAGTGAGGACACCACGCTGACCTGTCCGAGGCCGCCGCGCAAATGTCCTACCAAGGCGGATGCCAATGCAATCAGCCGTTCGGAAATTCCACCGCGCAACATGATCTCGCCGGCAAAAATAAACAGCGGAATCGCCAATAATGATGAAGAGCCTGCGCCTGCTGCAATTTGTTGAACTACAACAATCGGCGGCAATCCCAAATAAATTAATGTTGCCAAGGCCGATGCCGTCAGCGAATACGCGACCGGAACTCCAATCGCGAGCAGCAGGGCAAAGCTGAAAAATAAAATTGCGACGGCCATTTTTATTGCGCTCCGTTGTCGGCAGCAAGCGGTGCCGGAGCCGATAACTGCGCGAGTGCGAACATCGCCATCAGCACACCACCGATGGCCAGCGGCAGATAGACGGCGCTTTGCGGCAACGGCGTTCCGGCCATATGAATATCCAGGCCATCGAGAAACAGCTGCATGCCCCAGAACGCGAGTGCCGCGCCGATACACGCGATTAGCAGGCAGCGTAATGCCACGCAGAGACGATGCAAGATGGGTGGCATCGCATCGAGCAATAAAGGAAAACCGAAATGGCTATTTCGGTGCACACCGGCGGCGGCACCGAAACTCATTGCAATATTCAGCAGCAGCAAGGCGACCGGCTCGGTCCACCCGGGCGAATCATTCAGCACGTAGCGAGCAATCACTTGCCACCCTTGGACGAATACCACGCCAATCAAGGCTGCAGCGGCAATCAAAATGGCGAGCTGCGCCAAATTGTCGAGTGCTTGCCTTTTCGTGATCGCGGGTTCGCTCATGGTTTTCCTTTCTTCAAGCCAGTGCACGAATATTGCGATACAGCTTTTCGATCGCGGCGTCTTGCCGGTAATCGCGCAGCAATGGCTCCGCGGCTTTTCGAAATACAGCGACATCGACGGCATTCATCAGTACGCCTTGTTCCTGCAAAGTCTTGCGCGATTCATCCGCCGTTTTATCCCAGAGCGTACGCATCACGTTTACGGATGCAGTTGCAAGCCGGCGCAACCGTTCCTGGTCGGCCGATGGCATCGCGTCAAAACGGACTTTCGAAATCACAAGCACATCCGGCGCATACGAGTGTTCGGTTTGCGACCAATAGCGTGCCGCTTCGAATTGGCGGCTGGAATGGAAACTCTTGATATTATTTTCGGCGCCATCGATCAAATGCGTTTGCAGCGCGGAAAAAACTTCGCCGTACGAAAGTGGCGTCGGATTCGCGCCGAGATCACGGATCAAATCCATGAAAATATCCGAAGGCGGCACCCGCAACTTCAGGCCCGCCATGTCTTTCGGTTCGTGGATCGCGCGCCGGGTGTTGTAGAAACAGCGCGCACCGCTATCGTAAATCGCAAGCCCGACCAAGCCACGCCGTTCGAAACCTCGCAAGACTTCTGCACCGACATCGCCGTCTATTGCGCGTCGTAAGTGCGCAGTCGAATCGAATACATAGGGCAGGCATAAAGCGCGCGTCAGTGGAAACGCATTGTTCAGGCCACCGGCATAAACACGGGTTATGTCGATCGCACCGAAGCGCGCCATATCGATTGCTTCGGATTCACGACCGAGCTGGCCGGCGGGATATTGGCGGATCGAAAACCGGCCGCCGGTTTCTTTTGATAATTCCTGTCCGAGCCATTCAACGGCCTTGACGGTCGGATAATCTTTGACATGCACGTCGCTTGCGGTTAGTACGCTGCTGTTGCCACTGGCGAATGTCGCAGGAACAAAAGACATTGCCGCAGCGGCACCAAGGCCACCCAGGAAACGGCGACGCGTATTCATTCTTTTGGCTCGAACGGAACGGCGGCAACCGCGTGGCAATCAATCGCACCGAAAGCGCCAAATTCGATCCGCGATTTTTGTCCAACCTTGATGTCGTGAATACCCGTCGCGGCACCGGTGGTAACAAAACACCCCTGCTTCAATGCAAAACCTCGTCGCGCACAGCGATTCAAGGCAAAGGCCAACGCGCCGAGCAAGCCGCCCGGTATCGAAGCAGCGCCGCCTGTTCCAACGGAGACGTTTTCGATAAAGGTTTCGCAGACGAAATCGGTTTCCGCATATTGTCGCCAGTTCTTTATTTCCGGACCGAGGATCAGACCGGCATTGTTACCGAAATCAGAAGCGACAACTGCCGGGCCGAGTTTGTTGATCATCGCCAGTGGACTACCGGCGGTTTCGATACCGATGTGCAAAGCGAATATCAGTGTGGCTGCATCTTCGGCAGTCCAGTCGGTTTTTCCCGGATCGGCATCTTTGCCAAGGATAAAAACGTATTCGGCCTCGACGGCGGCAAAACCGCCAACGAAGGCTGGAAAAGGCACCGAGTCATCTTTCAGGGCAGGCCAGACGGAACGCGAAAATACCGGGCCGGTCACGCGGTCTTCGCCGGAGTCATCTCGGCGATCAGGCGCGATATAGCCCACTTTCCAGCCGACGACTTCGTCTGGCCAGAGCGAGATCGCAATATCCTGACAGGCATAACCCGCTGCCAGGGAAGTTGGCACGGTGCCTGGAAATGCAGCCAGACTGCGGCCCGCCAATCGGGCGGCGACCAGGCTGAGAGCACTTGTCTTGGTTTCAAGCGGAATTTCGTGAAGATGGCCGACGGTCGTCAATGCGATTTCCCTGATTCAAAGCGATCTTGATGCCTTGGCCCGATGCCGGAATGGCGTTTTCGGGTCTAAAGCTTTATAAAGGAAACCGGTGTCATTTACAATATCAGCCGACAAAGCCATGCTTCTGCTTGGCGTCCTACCCGCCTTTTTGGAGCCACCATGTTCAAGCGACCGATGCCGAAACTGACGGGGACCATCCTTCTCCTGATATCCCTTTGCATTGCATCGACAGCCAGCCCGGCAGCCGATAGCCAAAAGCTTCTGGCCTTTCCAGGCGCTCAAGGATGGGCGGCGCATACACCTGGCGGACGCGGCGGCAAATTGATTCGCGTGACAAGTCTGTCGCCGACCGGTCCAGGCTCCCTGTTGGAGGCTCTCGAAACCAAAGGTCCCCGTACCGTGGTCTTTGAAGTCGGTGGCGTAATAGATCTTGGGAAAGAAACCGTCCGCATCACCGAACCGTATCTAACCATTGCCGGACAAACCGCGCCGATGCCTGGCATCACATTGATTCGCGGCGGCATCGACATCGCCACGCACGATGTGGTGATCCGGCATATTCGCATTCGTCCGGGCGAAGCGGGCAGTCCCAAACGCAGTGGCAATGATTTCGATGCGATCAGTACGGTGCGTGGCGCCTACGACGTGATCATCGATCATTGTTCGCTGACCTGGGCCACTGATGAAAATCTTTCCGCGTCTAGCACGCGTTTTTTTGGCGAAGACGAGGCGGCCTGGCAAAAAGCGGCATCGCACAGCATCACCTTCAGCAATAACCTGATAGCCGAAGGTCTTGCGCATGCCAACCACATCAAGGGCGAACATTCGAAAGGCTCGCTGATCCACGATCATGTCAACGACATTTTGATCGTCGGAAATTTGTACGCCCACAACTACGAACGCAATCCGCTGTTCAAGGGCGGCGCACGCGGACAAGTGATCAACAACCTGATTTACGATCCCGGCCAACGCGCGATGCATTACAACCTGATCGCCGAAGAATGGTTGGGCCACAAATACTCAACCGGACAAATGGTGATGCGTGGCAACGTGATGCGTGCCGGGCCCTCGACCGAGCAACTCGCTTTTTTCATGGTCGGCGGTTCGGGCAATGTGGATGTTTTTTCCGAAGACAATCTTGTGGTTGATCGCATCGGAAACAAATTGCCGGCCAATGGCAGCTACACGACCACGCCCGTTGTTGTAAATGATTTGAAAAATGCGCCGGCACTACCGTTCGGCGTAAACATATTGCCAGCAAGCAAAGTGCAAGACGCTGTCATTGCCGAAGCTGGCGCCCGCCCCTGGGATCGCGACGATATTGATCGCCGCATTCTTGCCGACGTGATCGAGGGCCGCGGAAAAATCATCGACAGCGAAAACGAAGTCGGTGGCTACCCCTTACAAGCGGAAACACGGCAGGCGTTCGTACCTGCCGACTGGAACCTCGATACCATGGAACCGCTCAAACCTTTGGCCAGAAGGGCTCCCCTGAAGTAGTGACAGACTCACGGGAAAGAATTCTCTAGTAAGCGACAAATTAGAATAGGCTTGGAGAAATTTGAAATATTTACTTATATTAGAAGCTTGCTGCCTGTGCTGCCATGTCTCGTTTTGATTTTCCGCCGTTAGACATAAAGATTCGTAAATCTCGCTGAAATTCTTCAACTTCTTTTTTGTCAGTCACGCGTAACGGGATGTTGTCTATTTCAGAAAGCATTTTCATAAGTGTTTTTAAATTATAAATAGAGGGGTCTGGCATTTCGGTCAACTCTCGATATGGTTGAGGCCGGTCAGAAGAATGAATTCTATTCATCAAATCAAGTGCAAGTTTTATCGCGAATGGCTTGTCGGTCAAAAAGGGCGTCACCAAGTCACGCGCTACGTTTTTACCAAGCGTCTGAGCAACCAGGTAAAGAACCTGGTCAGGTCGGTCACAATTGCCGAGACCTTTATTGGTCTTTACACGGCGAACTAACCAGTTATCCAAGAGTTCTTTGAGCTTATCTTTATTGATGGCTTTCCCTTGGTCATTGTCTTTTCCGTAAATAAATGAACCTAGGAAAAGTGTGCATGCATCAACGGAAACTTTATTGTTTTCCAAAATGCTCTGACATTCATTTGCGCGTAGAGTAGGGCTCAGTCCGTCAAACAATATACCCAGTGCCTGTTGTAATTGGCGCCGTGCAGGCAGTAGAAAGTCTGAATCATTCTTCGATTTTATAATTTCGTCATGGTTTAGTAACAAAGCCATCACGGCGGAAATATTGTCTGGAGGTGGTTTTATCTTCTGTGTATTAATCGCCTCAAGCAAAGATACAACTGCACTCACTCCAGTGTCACCTTGTGCTTGGCGGTGTGCTAATTTTTCAACTAGTACAGAGGCGTCTTTCCCGGCAGTAATAAGCCGCTGAAAATCCCGCATTTCGTTTATGCGGACTACATTGCCGTCTGAATCCCAACGAAAATAAAGATCGAATCCTTCTTCATCGCAAATACGCCTTCCGAAGAGACTGTCAGTGCTTTTTGGAAAACGTCGTGATGAAAATCCGAAAACTGTGAATAGAGACGACATCAATGACATTGTTTCTTCAGCTTGTTCCGGCTTGGCAAGATTCTTTATCCCTTCAAATATTTTATCTTTTTTGCCTTTTTCGCTACCTTGGCCACGCAACATGTGTGATTTCGCATTACGGATATATTCGTAAATACCTGGTTCAAATAAACGAATAGCTTCTATACCGACAACATCCGGAAAATAGGCATCCTCTTTCATCGCGGGCCAGGAAACGCGCAATGCATTGGCCAGAAGATTTACGCTTCTGGGCGTTTTAATATATGCATTGAAGACGTAATGTCTAATCAATTCCATATCCTCAATCTCATAAGTTACTTCGTGACCAACCAATTCGTGCAGAGCATTGTTGAACAATTGAGCAAGCCCGTGGCGGCTAGGGTTTGGGAGGTCAAGATTGACTTGAACAATCTTTTCCAGAAACGATGCCCCACGGCTAGTTATCTTTATGTTGGTAGCCTCTTTGATAACTGCAAGATCTACCGGCAAAAGATAAACAACATTCGGGAGATCAGCGACAGATTTCAACATGCTGAGCACCAGCCGTATTTCGTCTGGTTGTAGTCTGTCAATATCGTCAATTACAACAACTATTTTACGCGTCTGATCTTGCAGGATTTTTTGTAGTTTTTCTCTTCGGCGTACCAGTCCAGTAGTTTCATCCTTCTTAACTCCCTTCGCTAATTTGCCAAGGCCTTTCGCTGCGGTCGCTGCTCCTGCTTGTCCGGTGGCGGTAGCAACTAACGCTGCGGTATCAAAGATACCTGCGGCGCTCTCAACCATGACGTCTTTCATTGCTATAGCTGCATCGGCTGCTTTTTGCCCAAATGTTTTTTCAAGTGCTGGAGCCAATGCCGAAAAAAACTGAGATGCGAGGTTATGTTGGCCAGTGAATAACCAAGGGGAAAAATGAACCACAACACTGGACTTTCTTTTCGGCCTAAGGTCTTTTTCTATAATTTCAAGTTGCTGTAAAGCCAAATTAATGGCGCTTGTCTTGCCGCTTCCCCAAACACCATTAATGGCGATAACTAGCCCATGTCCGTTAGGTTGGTGGGCAATCGCTTTTGCCAATGCGTGTGCAAAAACATCAAATCGCAAAACATCTTGTGCATTTTTATCAATGGGCTTATCTGTATTTAGCATTGATTCTCCGAACAGCACGAAACATAGGTTTTCATCATTCATGGTTGGGGTGCAGGCAGCTAGCGTACTGCAACATCAGCGGATCGACGCATTTACCAGTCTAGATTCGTGTACATAGCTAACTTGTAGGCTGATTCCAAGCTATTGATCTGATGAAAAAGCTGATTAAGCGGGCACTCGTGAAACGTAATATACCGGCCCGCAAAATCACGCTTGACATACTGTGCAACACACAGTACTGTGCGCAACATGGTTAATACAGACACTTTCGGAAAACTGGAACTCGAGCTGCGGCGTGGCGTGGTCGTTCTGGCCACGCTCTCGCAATTGCGGGCGCCGCGTTATGGCTACGAGTTGCGGCAGGCGCTGGCGGAAAAGGGAATGCCGATCGAAGAAGGCACCTTGTATCCCTTGCTGCGCCGGCTGGAAACCCAAGGCTTGTTGCAGAGCGAGTGGAAGCTCGAAGCCGGATCGCAACGACGCTATTACTCGTTGAATGCCGACGGCCGGGCATTGCTCGAAAAACTCACCGACTCCTGGCAAGGCATGAACGCCGCGATGAACGCGTTATTGAAAGAGGACAAAACATGAAAATGAATGCGAATGAGGTTGTCGAATCCTACGTTACCGATGTCGCCTTGCGGCTACCGCGTAAACAACGCAATGACGTCGCGTTTGAATTGCGTGCGCTCATCAACGAAGGCCTGCAGGACAAATCCGACGAAACCGGTCGCGCCATTGATGCCGCGATGGCAACGGAATTCCTGAATGCCTTTGGGCATCCGGAAACGGTCGCGGCTCGCTATCGTCCCGCCTTGAACATTGTCGATCCTGCCGATGGACAAAAATTCTGGCGCGCCACTTCCACCGGGCTTGCGATTATCTGGGGCTTGGGTTTGTTGGAATTATTCCAAACCGCACCGGAGGTGGGCTTTCTCAATGCGCTCGCCAAATGGTGGATGGGCACGGTGATCGGTTCGCTATGGTGGCCCGGTGTACTGGTGGCAGGCTTCGGTATCAGTGCCTGGGCGGGTCGTCGCTGGCCGCAAAAAACGGAGTGGAAACCGAAAGCGAATGATCGCATTCGCGGTGGTCGCCTGGGTATCGTGATGGGGCTTATCGGTGTGATGTTCGGTTTGTATATTTTGGCCAAGCCGACTTGGGTGCTGGATGTTGTTTGGGGCGGACACGCAGCACCCGTGGCGTATCAGGCACTTACCTACACCGACAGCTTTTTGCAGTTGCAGGGGCCGATCTTGTTCGTACTCATGTTGCTTTACATCCCGTTTTTTATCGCGGTGCTCGTGAAAGGTCGGCACACGCCAATGTTGCGGCGAATTGAAACCGCGTCGAGTCTGCTCACCTGTGCCGTCATGCTGTGGGCCATTATGGATGGTCCGATATTCATGACAGCCACCAGTGATGGCGTGACCAAGTCATTATTGCTGCTCATCGTGATTTTCTCATTGAGCGTCATGGCTATCATGAGGTTCCGCACTGTCAAGCCGACGCCGGATCAGCAGGTTCAAATCGGGCGATAGTCGAGTCATGTTTGCGGCTTTTAAAAAGGGCAGCGTGCGCTGCCCTTTAATTTGCTTCTCTTCCGGACGCGATAGGTCTGATCAAAGCCTATTCAATGTGCGAATTCTTACTTCGGATTTGGCCACACCATGGGCGTCCGCCGCCTGTTGCTGGATACGTGCAAGCAATACACGCGGATCAAAATCCTCTGGCTGGTTGACGGCATAGGTCAGGGTGGTTTGACCGTCCATCCTGTACCTGTCACCCATCAACACTTCATAGTCGGCAAAATAGTAATACTTGGTCATAGAATTGTTTCTATTAAGTACCTACATGGAATTCATAGCCGCATTCAGCACAACCGAGGTGTTCCAGTGCGATGGAAAGGGCAAGCACATAACTTTGCGGGCCATAACCCTGCACCATGGTTAGTCGTGGCGCGTAATCGGGCGTCAACGTATGTTCGAGCGCGCCGAAATGATCGTCATGCACTTCGATATACGGCATCGTCAGCCGATTCATGATGTTGCGGAGCTGCTGGCTGCTGCATTCGCATGTGCCGGGATCAAGCATCACAAATTCAAAACAAGCTTCGTTCGCGCGACGCAGGCAATCGATTAAATCTTCTTCCGATTTGAAAGTGCGCAGTTCGATTTGCTTCCCGGCAGTTGAAGCACGACCCGTTAAAAGGGAGAAAACCTCTTTCGGTATTTCATGTGATCCAATTTCCGTAAGACGACTTGTTTCAGCGCCGCGAATAATGGCAATTGACATTTTGTTTTGAAACCTTTGCGTGATTAAGGAGTTCTCACTCTATTCCGCTGCTCCATAAAGAATCCATTCGACATATGCCTGCAGGCATAAATGCTTTGTAAATTCGTCGAAGAATCGGCCGAGAACGGTCTACAAATAGTCCATCGGTGTTTCGCGCACCGTATTTGATCCTAATCAAAACGGGCCTATCCGGGATCATGCATGGTGAATCCAATGACAATTGGTTCGCCATCGCGAACGTCACGCCTCCGTTACCGCTCCGGTTCAGGTCATCGAGACATCGCAACGTAATACGCCAGAAAAAAATTTACGCAAAATTTACGCCGACAACCGCGGTTCGCATGGTCAATTTACGGGCCCGGCGCGCACACTGACCACCTTCAAGCAAGCCGAGTGATAACTATGCCCACTATCTTTGAAAGTTTTGCCATCGGAGATTCGCCATGAGCGTATTCCTGTTCTGGTTATTAATCATTCTTGTCGCAGCGTATTTGATCGTTGCCATGTTGTATCCCGACAAATTCTGAGGTGCGTATGTGGGAAGTATTCGTAACACTGGCCATCATCGTTGCCGCTGCCTGGGCACTTGGCCGCTATATGTCGGCCGCATTGGGCGACGCACCGACGCGCATTGATCGCGTATTCGCGCCGATAGAGAAAGTTCTCTATCGCCTAAGCGGAATCGACGCAAATAAAGGCATGAGCTGGCAGGGAATCGCGAAAGCATTTCTGGTCAGTAATCTGGTGCTCGCCGTCATCGTGCAAGCCATTTTCATGTTCCAGCATTGGCTGCCGCTGAATCCCGATCATATTCCCGGCATGTCCTGGGATCTGGCGCTGCACACCATGATTTCGTTCCTGACCAATACCAATCAGCAGCATTATTCCGGTCAGGCGCAGTTGAGTTATTTCTCGCAACTGGCGGGCGTCGTCACTCTTCAGGTGATTACGCCGGCCATGGGCCTGGCGATTGCGCTGGCCGTTTTGCGCGGCCTGTTTGGTGGCCGTAATTCGGCCGCCGCAAAAGAAGGCCAGGTCCGTGATCTGGGTAATTTCTATGCCGATACTGTGCGTGTCACCGGTCGCGTGTTGCTACCTTTGATATTGCTCCTGTCGCTGTTGTTAACCTGGCAAGGCGTGCCTTCGACGTTCGACGGCGCAAAACAAATTACGCCGGTTGATGCGGCCGCCGAAGTGAAAGAACAAATCATTCCGGTCGGCCCGGTTGCACCGATGGTCGCCATCAAACAACTTGGCACCAATGGCGGTGGCTGGTATGGACCGAATAGTGCGGTGCCGCTGGAAAATCCCACACCGCTGAGCAATTTGTTTCAACTCGTTTCAATCGTTTTGATCCCAATGGCGATCGTATTCATGATGGGGCGCTTTACCCGTCGCCCCAAACTGGCGCTGCTGACATTTGGCGTAATGGCATTCTTCTCGCTCGCATTTATCGCTTCGGCACAGTGGTCGGAATTGCAACCAAATGTCGCCGTTGAAGGCTTGGCGACATCGCAACCGAATATGGAAGGAAAGGAACAACGATTCGGACCGGCTTCCTCCGCGCTCTGGTCTACGCTGACGACGCAAACATCGAATGGCTCGGTCAATGCCATGCACGACTCATTGAACCCTGTCGCCGGTTTGGTGGCGATCAGCGGCATGCTGATCAACGGTATCTGGGGCGGGATCGGATGCGGACTGGTGAACTTTCTCGTCTATCTGCTGGTGACGGTATTCTTGTCCGGCTTGATGATCGGTCGTTCGCCGGAAATCTACGGCCGCAAATTGGAAGTCGGCGAGATGCGTTTGTTGTCGGTGCTGGTTCTGCTGCAACCGGTGATCCTGCTGGCAGCAACGGCCCTTACCCTGTCGATACCGTCCATCACCGGAAATTCCAATCCGGGTTTCCATGGCGTATCGCAAGTGTTCTACGAATTTTCCTCGTCTTTCGCCAACAACGGTTCCGGCTTTGAAGGGTTGGGCGATGCGACGAAATGGTGGAACCTGAGTTGCTCGGTCGTACTGTTGTTGGGCCGTTATGCCTGTTTCATCATTCCCCTTGCCGTGGTCGGTCGTCTCGCGATGAAGCGGGTGGCGCCGGTAACAAGCGGCACGCTCAATATTGAAACGCCAACGTTTGCGATCACGCTGATTGCCGTGATCGTGTTGCTGACCTTGCTTTGCTTCCTGCCGGTATTGGTCCTGGGACCCATCGGTGAAGCCTTGTCCTTGACTGCAGCCATTTAAGGACCAACGAGAACATTATGAAAACCCAATCTGCTCATGGAATCAAAGCGCATCCGGTATCGGTCGATTCGGCGCAAATCATTCAGGCCTGCAAGGCGGCGCTACTGAAGCTCAATCCAGTCGTTGCATCCCGCAGCCCGGTCATGTTTGTCGTGTTGCTGGGCACCGTCATCAGTGTCTGGCAGTTGTTTGCGATGGGCGCATCGCATCCGCAGTTTTATTTCACGTTTGCGGTGGCCGTCATTTTGTTGGCGACGGTATTGTTTGCCAATTTCGCTGAATCGATTGCCGAAGCTCGAGGTCGCGGTCAGGCCGCCAGTCTGCGTTCTGCACGCGCCGAGTTGGTGGCGCGCCGTGTTGTCGATCACGGTGAAGAAAAGATATCCGCCAGTCTGTTGCGCAAGGACGACCTGGTTCGCGTTGCCGCCAACGAATTGATTCCGGCCGACGGCGAAATCATCGAAGGTATTGCCAGCATCAATGAAGCCGCCGTGACCGGTGAATCCGCTCCGGTACTGCGCGAAGCCGGCACTGACCGTTCCGGCGTGATTGGCGGCACGAAAGTCTTGACCGATGAAATCCTGATAAAAATTTCCAGCGATCCCGGCCACAGTTTTCTCGATCGCATGATCGCGTTGGTTGAAGGCGCGTCGCGTTTGAAAACACCAAACGAGTTGGCGCTGACGGTTTTACTGTCGGCGATGACTTTGGCTTTTCTGGTCGTGGTCGCTGCGTTGCCTTTCATCGCCAGTTTTGTCGGCGCGAAAGTCGACGTAGTGATATTGATTGCCTTGTTGGTTTGCCTGATTCCGACCACGATTGGCGGCCTGTTGCCCGCGATTGGCATCGCCGGCATGAATCGCGCGTTGCAGGCGAACGTGATTGCCAAATCCGGCAAGGCGGTTGAACTGGCCGGTGATATCGACACTTTGATGCTCGATAAAACCGGCACCATTACTTACGGTGATCGCCAAGCCACCGACTTTATTCCGCTTGCGGGCGTCACAAAAGCGCAATTACGAGATGCGGCATTATTATCTTCATTGGCGGACCCGACACCTGAAGGAAAATCGGTCGTTGCTTTGGCACGTAAACAAGGCTGTACGTTGGCAGATCCGGAAAATCCGCATTACATTCCGTTCAGCGCCCAAACGCGAATGTCGGGTGTGGATATCGGCGAGCGCCGTATTCGTAAGGGTGCCGGTGATTCGATTGAGCGCTGGGCGAAAGAGCAAGGTTCGCAAACGGTTATGGCCGAATTGCATAGCTGGATCGAACAGGTAGCGCGGAGTGGCGCAACGCCGCTCGTCGTTGCCGAAGGCAAACATTTGCTGGGCGTGATCGCCTTGTCGGATGTGGTGAAGGCCGGGGTACGCGAACGCTTCGCCGGCCTGCGCGCACTCGGCGTAAAAACCATCATGATTACCGGTGACAATCCGATTACCGCCGCCGCCATCGCCGCGACCGCCGGTGTCGACGATTTTATCGCCGAGGCCACGCCTGAAGATAAATTGAAACGCATTCGCGACGAACAAGCACAGGGAAAATTGGTCGCGATGGTCGGCGACGGCACCAACGACGCTCCGGCGCTTGCGCAGGCCGATATCGGTCTGGCGATGAATGCGGGCACGCAGGCGGCAAAGGAAGCCGGCAATATGGTGGACCTGGATTCAGATCCGACCAAATTATTATCGATCGTGGAAATCGGCAAGCAATTGCTGATTACGCGTGGTGCGCTGACTACATTTTCGCTGGCCAATGACGTTGCAAAATATTTCGCAATTATTCCGGCGGTGTTCGCTGCGCAATTGCCCGCCTTGGCTGCACTGGATGTCATGAAGCTTTCCAGCCCGAACAACGCGGTATTGGCGGCGTTGATTTTCAATGCACTTATTATTCCCGCATTGATTCCGCTGGCATTGCGCGGCATTTCATTTACGCCGTCGAGTGCTTCGGCTTTGCTCCGCAGAAACCTGTTGGTCTATGGCCTGGGTGGTGTGCTGTTGCCTTTCGTTGGTATCAAATTGATTGACCTGATTCTCGTTGCGGTTTTTGGAGCATGAACATGACTATCGCTGTCGATTCAAACATTGACGACAAGGCCGCCAGCGCTTTGCTGCCGGCCATCCGTTTCGCCATCGTCGCCATCATCCTGTTTGGCCTGTTGTATCCCGCGCTTGCGACATTCGCAGGTGGCATATTGTTTCCCGCGCAAGCCAATGGCAGCCTGATAACACGTGACGGAAAAGCGGTGGGTTCATCGCTAGTCGCACAGAACTTTGTTGGCGATAACTATTTTCAATCGCGCCCGTCCGCCGCCAGTTACGATCCGCGCGCCATGGCGGGCAGCAACTTGGCGTCGACCAATCCGGCCTTGCGTGAACGCATTGTCGAGTCATCGAAAGTCATTTCAGCGCGCGAAAATATTGCCGCCACCGCCATTCCGGCCGATATGGTAACGACATCCGGTTCCGGCATTGATCCGCATATTTCACCCGAAGCCGCGAAGGTTCAAATAAACCGAGTCGCAAAAGCACGCGGATTGACTGCCGAACAGGTACAAGCGCTGATTGATGCGAATACGCAGGCACCCACCTTCGGCTTATTGGGACAAGCACGGGTGAATGTGCTTCAATTAAACTTGGCTCTCGATGCCATAAAGCGTTGATAAAGTGAAAGCCTTGACCTGATGAACAACGACCGCAGTGCACAAGCCGATGCCTTGCTGGGAAATCTGCAGCGCGAGCGCAGCGGTCAGCTGAAAATATTCCTGGGCGCCGCGCCCGGCGTCGGAAAAACATTCGCCATGTTAAGCGCCGCCCGCGAATTGCAGCGGCAGAATATCGATGTGGTGGTGGGTCTGGTCGAAACCCATGGTCGTGTTGAAACCCAGGCCCTGCTCGATGGTCTGGAAATATTGCCGCGACGGCAAGTCGCCTACAAAACCCAGGCACTGGATGAATTCGATCTGGATGGCTTGCTGGCACGCAAGCCGAAAGTCGCGATTATCGACGAACTCGCGCATCAGAATATTCCCGGTAGTCGACATGAACGTCGTTATCAGGACATCGAGGAAATTCTCGATGCCGGTATCGATGTGTACACCACCGTCAATATCCAGCACATCGAAAGTTTGAATGATGTGGTGCGGCAGATTACCGGCGTCCATGTGCGTGAAACCGTGCCGGATGCATTTCTCGATCGCGCCCGCGATATTGTGTTGGTCGATTTGCCGCCGCGTGAATTGATCCAGCGTTTGCAGCAGGGCAAGGTCTATATGCCCGAGCAGGCGGCATCTGCCTTGCAGGCCTTTTTCTCGACCTCGAATTTGACCGCCCTGCGCGACCTGGCCGTGCAACAAATCGCCGACCGCGTCGATGCCGACATGCGTGAGCAAATGACCGCACGCGGCACCAATACCGTTCCGGTCCGTCGGCGCGTGATTGCCGCGATTGACGGTTTCGACAATAGCGAATATCTGGTGCGTGCCACCCGCAAAATTGCCGAACGCAGGCAGGCACCGTGGACGGTGGTCTTCGTCGATAACGGCAATATCAGCCGCGAGCGCCACCAGATTGTCGAGCAATGTTTTTCACTGACGCGAAAACTCGGTGGCGATTGCGTGGTGTTGCACGGGCTTGGTGTGGTGGATGAACTGCTGGCCTATGCCAGCCGCAATGCGGTTTCCACCGTCGTGATCGGTCGTACACGCGAGCGTCCATTCGCACGAATGTTCAACCGCACGCTCACGCAACAGTTGTTGCAGAAAGGCGCGCATTTCGAACTCACTATCATTAACACGCCGTATGCCCGTGCAAAGGCGAGACGCGCACTGGAAGGCAATACTCCCAAGGCATCGGTGCTGGTGCCGGAGGTTACTTACGCCACCGTGGTGGCGGCGCTCGCCGTCTTGATTGCATTTCTTGCCGACAGGTTTCTGTCTTTCGACGATCTCTCGCTGATCTTCATCACTGCGGTATTGTTCGTGGCGGTAAGAACCCGCATGTCAGTCGCCGTTTACGCCGCGATACTGTGTTTCCTTTCCTATAATTTTTTCTTCATCCATCCGCGTTTTACCTTCTATATTTCTGCCGGGCAAGGCGTCGTTACCGTCATCATGTTTTTGATCGTGGCGCTGATTTGTGGACGGCTGGCAAACCGTTTGCGCACGCAAGTCATTTTGCTGCGAAGTGCCCACGGGCATACCGAAGTGATGCAGCGACTGGGCCAGCAATTATCCGCCGCCGCCGACGAGTCGGAAGTCCTGCACGTTGCCTTGCGATCAATGAATAATGCACTGGCTGCTGAAGTCGTGGTGTTGTCGGTCGACGACAAGCTGCGCATGCAGGAACTGGCCTCCGAGCCGAAAAATATTATTCTCGAAGTGTCTGCGCGTGCCGCTGCCGATTGGTGTCTGGCCCATCAGCAACCGGCGGGCTTCGGCACCGATACCTTGCGCGACGTTGCCTGGTGGTGCCTGCCCCTCACGGTCGGCGAGCAGTCACTGGGTGTGGTCTGCCTGCGTTTTATCGATAAAGATGAATCAATCAACCCCGAGAGAATCAATCTTGCCCAAGCCATGGTGCAGGACCTCGCACAGGCCCTGGCCAGAACGCGATTGGTGAATCAGCTTGAAGTCTCGCGCGTGCAAGGCGAAACCGAACGTCTTCGTACCGCCCTGCTGTCATCGGTGTCGCATGATTTGCGCTCGCCGCTGTCCACCATTATCGGCAGTGCCGAAAGCCTGAGTGTCTACCGCGAAAAATTATCGGCAGAGGATCAATTCGTGCTGGCCGAAAATATCCTGATTGAAGGCCAGCGGCTGGATCGCTATATCCAGAATCTTCTCGACATGACACGCATTGGTCATGGTTCTCTGGCCGTTGAACGCGAGTGGGTGGGTCTGGATGAACTCTGCGGCGCGGTGGTGCCCAGATTGAGAAAACTGTACCCGGCAAGCAATGTTGAGTTATTGCTTCCGGAAAAATTGCCTTTGCTGCATGTGAATCCGGCCCTGATCGAGCAAGCGCTTTTCAACGTGCTGGAAAACGCCGCGAAATTCAATTCACCGGCATTTCCCATCGTATTGCAGGCACAGTTTGATGACACGAGATTGTGTATCGATGTCAGTGATCACGGCCCCGGCATTCCGGAAGAAGATCGTGCCCGCGTATTCGACATGTTCTACAGCGTTGAACGCGGTGATCGCGGCAGCCACGGCGGTTCGGGCACTGGTTTGGGTCTGGCGATTTGCCAGGGCATCATCGCCGCGCACAAAGGCAGGATCGAAGCACTGGCCGGCCCTGATGGGCAGGGCACGACCATTCGTATTATGCTGCCGATGAGCGATTTGCCTTTCGATACCGCAAGAGAAGAATGAATGTCCGAACCCGCAGGCGCCAGCGTTTTAATCATTGATGATGAAGCGCAAATCCGGCGTTTTCTCGGCATCAGTTTACGGGCGCAAGGCTACGAAGTTCTTGAAGCGGAAAACGGCGCAGCCGGTCTGGAAATGTTGGCAAGTCGCGGTGCCGATGCCGTGATCCTCGATCTGGGTTTGCCCGATCTGGATGGCCACGAAGTATTGCGCGAACTGCGTGCCTGGTCATCGGTGCCGGTGATTGTTCTATCGGTACGCTCCGGCGAAGCCGAAAAAGTAAAAGCCCTCGATGCCGGTGCCAACGATTACGTGACAAAACCTTTCGGCGTACAGGAATTATCTGCACGCCTGCGTGCCTTGCTGCGCTTGCGACCGGAAGAAGATCAAGCCGCAGTGTTCGACGACGGCATATTGAAAATCGATTTGGCGCGCCGGCAAATTACCCGCAACGGAGACATCGTTACACTCACCCGCAAGGAATGGTCGCTGTTGAATTTGTTGATGCGCCACACCGGACGCGTTCTTACCCAACCACAATTGTTGCGTGAGCTCTGGGGGCCCACCCACGAAGAAGACACTCACTATCTGCGTATTCTGGTCGCCAAATTGCGTACCAAGCTCGGTGATAACGCGGCGGCACCACGCTATATTCAGACGGAAGCCGGTGTCGGACTACGGTTTATTTCATCGGCGGAACCTTAATTTCCAAAGTGTTTATCCGGCAACCGGATGATCAATCCGCAAACACTTTCTTGCGCGAATAATTTTCTGCCTGCGCTTTATCCAGCCATCGCCGTGTCGCCGAATGCACGGCCCCCGGTCCGCGACTATCATATTCATAGAGCCGTGCCGTTTCAGGTGGCAGCATCACGCGTTGTCCGTCGCGTGCGGTATATGCCATTGCGTCCCAGCCTTTGGGGTCGATATGTGCGTCCATCCAGCAGGATAAAAACACGGCGGTTCCAAGTACGGCGGGATCACCGTATTTGCCATCGCTAAATTGTTTGCCCGGACGCCAGGCGCGGCCGAGCGCAACGCTGGCATCGGGAATTTCTTTTTCTCGCAGCAAGCGGCAGCGTGAAAAAATCAGGCCATGGGTTTGTGTTTGCAAGGTGCTCGGCACAGCGATGTAACCCTGGCGTTCCTTGCCGGGGCGAAAACGCGAGACGATATCGCAATCCTCGATAAATGCGTTGCCAGCACCGAAAATAAAATCGACGCTGCCGCTGATCCTGCAATGTTGAAACAGGTGCTGACCGGCATCGACAAATAAGGTGTCCTGATGGCTGCTGATATCGACATTTTTCAATACGCATCGATCCGATCCGGTATCCAACATCAATGCAACCGCTTGCGCGCCATTGGGGCCGATCACTTCGAACTTCGGTGCACTCAAATTGCCGACATAATCAAAGGCATTTTCGATACGCAGATTTTCGGCACGAAAATCCGGCGCTCGCACAATCACGCTCGCGCAGCCCCAGGTGCCCCATGGTGAGCCATCCGGTTGCAGCATGCCGGCGGCGGCATCGAAGCTTAAAATACAGTCGTTTCGGTCATCGCCGAACAAATGGATGTTGGGTTTGTCGATCACGATTTTTTCCCGCCAGATACCGCGGGTGATCCTGATGCGATAAGGGTGTTTGCCATCGGCAGGTGCTGACGCAATCGCGGCAGCGACAGAATCAAAACAGGAAATGCCGGAAACAGGTTCGCGGTTTTTGCCAACGCAGGCATCGAAATCTTTTTTGTCAGGCGAAAGGCTTCGACAAGCCGCCAACGCAGGCAAGGCCAGCAAAATGGCTTGGATAAAATTTCTTCGTTTCATCGGCAAGAAGGAAGCCAGGGCAGCGGGAACAATCCTGCCCTGGCTTCAAGTCAGTCACACTTATAATTTAAAGCGCAGGCCGACAAAGAATTGGCGACCGGTGTGGTGATAGACCGATACGCGATCGGCGGCGGCATCGACCCATTGATCCTGGTAGGCATCGGTCAGATTCAAGCCTTCCAGCGTGAGTTCGAATTGATCGTTGATTTTCCACGAGGCGGACATGTCGATCGTGGTGCCGCCCTTGGTGCCTTCGACATCGTTATTGTTGCGACCGGGAACGGTGGTGAGGTAATCGTCGCGATACGCCGCTGAAATACGCGCGCCGAAGCGTTTGCCTTCGTAGTACAGCGTTGCGTTATAGGCATTGCTGGACAATCCGGTCAGATCGGTTTCCAGCGAGGGCACACCGGTGGACGTCACGTACTGGATTTTCGATTCGACATGCGTGTAGTTCAATTGCGTACCGAAATTCGCCCAGTTCCGGGGCAGAAAACTGAAGGGTTGCTGGTAGCTGATTTCAAACCCTTTCAGTGGACCCCCGGGCGTATTGACCGGAATATTGAACTGGAAATCATCGGTGGGTAATGCGCCGGTGCCGTCCAGCAAACTATCGGGCAAGCCGGAAGTGTTGTAGGGACGAATTTCGCGAGAGGTTTGCACAAAGCTGGCGATGTCTTTGTAAAACAGGCCGACCGATAGCAATGATTCTTCGGCGAAATACCATTCAAGACCGAGATCATAGGTGTTGGCCCAGAAAGGCTCCAGCAAGGGATTGCCGCCGGTCACCGTGCGATTGCCGCCACTGACGCTGACGGTGACGCCGGGCGTCAGATTGCCCAGACCCGGACGCGCCATTACCTTGGATGCGCCGAAACGAAGCAGTACATCATCGCTGAGGTCGGCGACCAGGTTTAATGAAGGCAGGGTATCGTCATAATCGCGAGTAACCGTTGTCAGCACGGGCACGCCGCCAGTGACCGAATAACCGGTCGAACTTTGGTTCGTCTTCACGTGCCGGACGCCAAAATTGCCACTCAGCGGAATGCTTCCGATATCGGTGCTGAAATCGGCCTGTGCATAGAAACCGAAATCCTTTTCAGTGACATCGCGGTTATTGCCGCGAACGCTGGCGACATCCTGGCTTACCGCAAAGGTACCGCTATTGCTGTAAATGCCGAATTGCTGGGCAAAGGCGGCGATATCCGGAATCAACCAGTACGAACCGCCGGGAGTTCCGTTCAATCCGATCAGCGTAGTCAAGTCGGACAGGCTGACGCCGCCGGGCAGGGCCGGAACGGCCAACTCGGAAGCGCGCCGCCATTCCTTGCTGACGAATTCGTATTTTTTCGACAATAGGCCGCCGGATAATTTGAAACCCGGCGAGATATTCCATTTGAAATCCAGTTGCGCGGTATCGAAAGTGTTGTCGGCTTTCTGCGGGCGCAAACGAATTTCGGAAACGCCGTTGGCGAAGGTCCAGTTGGCGGGATCACTCGGATCAAAACCGTAATTGATGACCGGGAGCCGGTCGTTGCCGCGGTAATCCCAGCTATAGCCATCGGTATTCAGTCGGTCCAGCGTGATCGTGGTCTGGATCGGATTGTCGAAAATCGATTTCGATCGGCCGACAAACGCGCTCATCCGGAAATCATTGGTGAATTTGTGCGATGCCGAGAAACCGAATTGGGTGAACTTGGTACTGAGTTCGTCGTAACGCGCTTCGGAACGCATATCGACATCATTGAACAGACCGTAGACCAGATTGCCGTGCTCATCGACCTCGCCGTCGACCACGACGGTTTGCGGTTTGCCGGTTCCGGTGCGGCTGAAGGAAATCGCTTCCAGAAAATTCTCGGTCCGCTTGGCGTCGAAGTCGGCATAGAGCACGTCAAAATTGAATTCGGTTTTACTGCTCGGTGCGAATTGCAGCGAGCCGGTAATGCCAAGACGTTGCTGATCGTGTTCGAGAATGCCGTAGCGAGGCAGGCGCGGATGGAATGTCGTGGCCAGTCGTGCAGGGGTGTAGGGCGAGGCTGCATTGAAATTGCCGCTGCTGGTGCCATTGTCCCAACGCACCGTACTGTGGCCCTCTTCCACCGATTGCCGATCGGTATAGGCCACCGAGAGCAAGGCACCGAACTTGTTGTCGGCCCAGAGATTGCTCATCAATAGCGTCGCACGCGGATCCTTGTCGCCGGAAAGCGAGTTGTAGCCGAGCTGTGCTCCGGCGGCAAAGGTGAATCCTTCGTAATCGAAAGGTCTGGCGGTTTGCAAATCCACCGTGGCACCAAGCGAGCCTTCTTCCACATTGGCCGAAGCGGTCTTGCGCACCGTCAGGCGATTGAACAACTCGGAAGCGAAGACGTTGAAATCGAAACCGCGGCCGCGGTTCGCACCGCCAGAGCTATCGGTACCGCCGGTCGTGGTGAGTGCTTCCATGCCATTGATGCGGACACGGGTGAATTGCGAATCGAGACCGCGCACGGAAATGTTTCTTCCTTCGCCGGCATCGCGCGAGATCGAAACGCCGGGAACGCGTTGTAGCGATTCGGCGAGATTCAGATCGGGAAAGTCGGCGATGTCCTCGGCAACGATCACGTCCACGACACCGGTTTCTTCGCGTTTTATATCCATCGCCTTTTCAAGGCTCGCACGGAAACCGACGGCCTGTACTGCCGAAAGCTCCTTCGGTTCATCGCTGGGCGGGGCTTTCTTTGCCTCTGTGCTGCTGTCCGCTTCCGTGCTGGCTGCGGGCTTGGTATTCGTATCCTGCGCATACGCCATCGCCGGCATATGCAATGCCAATGCAATGGCCGCAGAAAGTGCGGCGGTGAAGGGGCCTTGCGGCCCTTTGCGTGCTGACGTCATTTGGTATCCCTCCCAGGATAGTTTTTACCGATAGTCGAGCCTTCTTACAAATGAATTGACACCGGTATCATTTTTCATGTCTCGTTTTGACACCGGTGGTCATTAAAGCGTAGCATAAGATTTAGCGCCATGTGCAAGCCCCCAAATCACGGGATTTGCCGGCAGACATCGAATTCGTGACCCGGGACGGATTTGCGGGTAGCGATGATGTCCTGCGGTCGCGGCATTCCGGAGGGGGAGAAAATGTCAGGACGTATCGTGTGTTTCGGCGAGTTGTTGCTGCGTCTGGCGGCTCCGGAGCGTCAGCTGATGCTGCAATCCCCGGCTTTCGAGGTTCATGTGGGCGGCGCCGAAGCCAATGTCGCGGTATCGCTCGCGAAGTTTGGTCATCTGGCCGAATTGATCAGCGTGATTCCGGAAAACCCGCTCGGCATGGCGGCCCTTGGCGAAATACGAAAGCATGGCGTCGATACCCGCAATATTCTTTCGGCGCCGGGTCGCATGGGCCTGTATTTTCTGGTGCAGGGTGCGATGCAGCGACCAAGTGAAGTGATTTACGACCGCGCAGGCTCGGCATTCGCATCAACGCAGCCTGCCCGCTACGATTGGCAAACTCTATTGACCGGTGCCGATTGGTTTCATGTCTCCGGCGTGACTCCCGCATTGGGCGATAGCACGGCGAATGCCGCGATGGAAGCGGTGCGGACGGCGCGGAAGCTCGGGTTGAAAGTATCGTTCGACGGAAATTTCCGGCCGAAACTCTGGCAGGCCTGGCAGGGACATGCGCCGACAATCTTGCGTCAGATAATGAGTGAAGCCGATCTGATGTTTGCCGATCATCGCGATATGGCGGTCGTACTCGAAACGGATTTCGCCGAATCCAATACCGAAACGCAAATCCAATCGGCGGCTAGCGCTGCATTCAAGGCGTTTCCGCATTTGCAAAAATTCACCACAACGATTCGCGTACAACACAGCGTCGATCATCACTCAATCTCGGCAATGATGGTGACTCGCGATGGACAGGTCCATCGTGCACCGGCAATTGAACTGACTTCCATCGTTGATCGCATCGGCGCCGGTGATGCATTCGCCGCAGGCGTATTGCATGGCTTGACCGTCAACATGGATGACAGGCAGGCCCTGTGTTTCGGTCTGGCCGCTGCCGCCTTGAAGCATTCGATACCTGGCGATTTCAATTTGCTTGGCATCGACGATGTCGCCGCCTGCGTGGCTGAGGAACGTTACGATGTCCGACGCTGACAGCCGCATGCGCGACATCATGTCGCGTGCAACCGTGATTCCGGTGTATACGCCTGGCAGTATCGAAGAAGCGATACAAGTGGCAAGGGTTCTGGCGCGCAGTGGAATCGAAGTGATCGAAGTCACGCTGCGCAACGGCATAGCGATGGATGCTCTGAAGGCGATGATCGAAGTCACGCCGGGTATTGCCATAGGCGCCGGCACGGTAGTCACCACAAGGCAGATGGAAACCGTCGCCGCCATGGGTGCCGCGTTCGCGGTATCGCCGGGCACTACACCATCGCTCATTTCAGCTTCGCAGCATGCCAATCTGCCTTATCTGCCCGGCATCGCAACCGCATCGGAGTTAATGCAGGGCATGCAATTTGGCTTGAGTTGTTTCAAGTTTTTTCCGGCTGCGCAGGCGGGCGGCCCCGCGTTATTGTCGGCGTTTTCCGGCCCGTTTTCCGATGCCGTGTTTTGCCCGACCGGCGGCATCACATTAAAGACAGCGCCAGATTATTTGCGATTAAAAAATGTGTTGTGTGTCGGCGGTTCCTGGCTCACGACACCCGAGCGATTGGCCAAGTCGGATTGGCAGGGCATTGAAGATGCGGCAAAAGCCATCAACACGCTGGTTTACTGAGTACCCCATTTCGACCTTTCCAGCCACCACAATAATGCCGTGAAAAAGAGCCAGGCATAAAACCAGGGCCAGGGTGAACCGGGTACCGGAATGCGGGCCGCATTTTTTTCCGTCGCGGATTTTGACATCA
>ERZ795061.1148-NODE-1148-length-26214-cov-6.201804_pt1 | contig 26214 bp, 19 predicted proteins | sample MGYA00375145_ERZ795061 | MGnify/ENA primary metagenome ERZ795061 (study PRJEB30190, sample SAMN05720144) | anaerobic digester metagenome | isolation source: active sludge of municipal wastewater-treating anaerobic digesters | place: USA | collected 2014-12-22 ... | reverse complement strand
GACCATTGTGCAGGGTGGCGACCCCGGGGTTGCAACCATATCCGGCGATATTACTTTGGATATTGATTGCGGGGTTACCTCCCCTCTACTGGGTAAAAGCCCTGACCACTACCTTGTTGACCTGATTTTCACCCTGGTGGAAATCCCTTAAACGATTGATGCAAAAACGAATTGTCCTCATAGCCGTTTGTACCTTTCTTTTTTCCGCAGCTGGGCGGGGGCAGTACTTTTTGTTCGACAACGAGCCACCCAAAATTGACCTTACCTTTGCCCGGCATAGCCTGGAAGCAGAACCGGGTAAAACAATATTCAACGTGGTTAAGGTGGTTAACCGCTCGTCGCAGGCGCAAACATTTACCTTGCAGCTAACCGCACCCGCAGGATGGCAGATTATTGGGCAGGACAAGTTTGAGCTGACAATTCCTCCGCTCGACTCTACGTTGGTTCCGGTGAGGGTAGCCATAGGTCAAAAGGTGCGTGGCGACATTGGCTACTCCGTAATTGCCAACGTTACCGATAGCCGCGGCAGCTCCATTAAAACAGAGTACAGCTTCATAAAGATACCCCGCGAGGTTGACCTGCGGGTGAAGGTGCTGACCCGCTACGAGTACTTCGACCAGCAGACCGGTCATGCCCCAATTCGGGTGATGGTTGACAACCGGGGCAACCGCGAGGAAACGGTAACCATCAACCTGGAGGCTGATAGCTACCTGGGCATTGCCGATGCCCGGCTGCAGAACTACGTTCAGGATGTCAGCATTCCGCCCTACACCGATTCAACACTGGTGTTCAACGTTTACCTCGACCGCACCGTGGAAACCAGCCGGGAGGTTTTCAGGGTTAACATCCGGGCGCAGACCCTCGATACCACGTTCAGGGGAACATCATGGCTGCGCAACCTTTCAAGCAGCTACTCCAGCTACATTCCCGAATCGCGTAAAATGCTCATCGCCGAGGTGTTTGGGAAGGGACTTTTTTCCAACTACGCTAAGCCCACCTACTCGGCCATAGTTCAGGGTAACATCCTTCTGCCGAAAAAGCGGGAGGTTAACTTTTTCTACAACAACTACAGCACAACCCCGGTGGAGAACCTCTACCGCTACAACCGTATGTGGGTGGGTTACAAAGATGGAAAGTTGAATGTGCAGCTGGGCGACATTAACAAGAGCATTGAGAGCAGCCTCTACGGGCGGGGTGGAAGTGTAGATGTTCAGCTTAACAGGTTTAAGGTCGAGGCGGTTGCCACCCAGCGGGTGCTAAACCCGCTGAACAACTTTGGGCTGAAGCTGGACTACTCTCCCAGCCAGAGCCTTGGGTTTGAGGCGGGCGGAACCTACAGCTCCGCGCTGAATGAGAATTTCGACTCCAGGCTGGGGCTGGCAGGCGTAAGATTTACCCTTGCAAAAAAGTACCGGTTTTCGCTGCAAATGGCCTACAACCAGCTGGAATTTGGAAGAACACCCGATACCCTTCAGTCCAAAACAGCGCTGGGGGCAACTGCAAACTTTACCTACTCCGCCTCGCAGCTGAGGGTGTCGGTGCGCTACAAGGCTGGTGAGAAATATTTTTACTCGGGCTACAATGGTCGGTCGGAGCTTATGGCCCAGGCCGATTACAACTTTAAAAATAGCAGCCGACTTATTTACAATGCAATAGATAACCGGAATAGCCCCGGAGACTACCGCACCTATGGGCTAACCTACCAGCCCTACACCAACTTTCACAGGCAGCTGCTTACTTATGGGGTTAACTTTACTCCCCGTTTTTACCTGTTCACAGGGCCGGGTTTTGAGCTCAACTCTACCGATATCTTCCCGGTTATCAGGCGTGGCGAGGACTACTTCTCCACAATTGTGTACAACTACAATGCCGGCTTGAGGTTCAAGGGATCCCGGCCGGGCAGCTCGTTAACCACCCAGATGTTTGCCGGATGGGTTAATGTTGCGCACCAACCTACCCATTTTCAGGATCCGGGCTTTTCAATTCCCGATAGCAAGAACAAGTTCGACTACCAGTTTTTCTCCATCAACCTGCGCCAGCCCATGTGGGGTGCCCAGGCCATGTACACCAACGGGCCACGCTCCATCTACCAGCAGTTTAGCTGGTACTACAGCTCCCGACCAACGCGTTTGCTCCGGGTGATGCCCTACTTTGACGCCTTTATCTATAAGGACATGCTGAAGCTGATGGTGAACGTTTCCTACACCAACGACCTGGTTTCAAAATCGAGCTACTCCAACATCACCTCGCAGCTCTACTGGTACCTTCCGCGCGACTGGCAAATCAGGCTGCTGAATGTTTACACCATTCAGTCGCGCACCACGGGAACCGAAACGGTGGAGCGGTTTCAAAACATGTACTTCGAGGCAAGCGTGCGCAAGGAGTTTGGTTTCCAGCAGCCCACCGTTAAGTACTACGACCTGAAGCTGGTTTTCTTTAAGGACTACAACGGCAACCGGATAAAGAACGACAACGAACCGGGGATAAAGAACGTGCTGCTAAGCATACAGCGTACCGATACCCCGGAGTTCCCCGATTTTTCATCCGGCGAGCTACTATCCAACCAGTACGGCGAGGTGTTTTTCGAGAATATTCCTGCCGGAATTTACGATCTTTCATATAATCCTGTGGGTACCGAGGCCGGAACATTTTCCAAGGCCGATATTGAGTCAACCATTAGGTTCGATAAGAATACTACCCTATACATACCCTTTGTTGAGAAGAATAAGGTTTTTGGGAAAATCATTCTCAATCGCAGCAAGCTATCAGGTCTTGGAAAGGTTGATGTTTCGAATGTGAGGATTACTGTAACCGATAGTCGGGGTAACACCTTCTCAACGTTGACTGACAAGAACGGGGAGTTCATGATTTTTGCCCCAATCACCGATGAGTACATCGTTAGCATCAACAACATATTCTATGAGGATTTTAACCTGCGCCAGAACAACTTCAGGGTGCAGTTTAACGGCTACAAGCAGTTTGAGGTGAACTTTGTATTCGACGAGAAGGTTCGTAGAATTAACTTCAGCCCATCAACACAAAACCTGGCCGAGCAGGGAGTGCTTCAGGTTCGGAGAACCAACCTCAGAGGAACCATAAAGGATGAATCCAGCCTTAAACCCCTTAGGGCACGAGTTAACCTGGTTAACACCCTTAACAACTCAATTGTGGCCTCAATATACTCCAACCCTCAAACCGGCGACTTTAACCTGTCGTTCCTGGCTGGAGATAACTACCTGCTCGAGATTCTCGCCGACGACTACTGGTATTACTCTGAGACGCTTAACCTTAACCAGGTTACCACCTTTATGAATGTTAGCCGCGACATACTGCTAAAACCAATTGCCATAGGTTCAAAGATAGAGCTTAACATCCGGTTTGAAGCCAACAGGGCTGATCTTGGCCCCGAGTCCGTGGCTGAGTTAAACCGGCTGTTGAGAATACTCCGCGATAACCCGAACATCAAGGTTGAGATTCAAGGACATACTGATGACCTGGAGGCCATTAGCAACTCACAGGTAGGCGAAGAGCGCGCCAAGGCGGTTGCCCGGTACCTCGTTGAGAATGGTTTCAGCAACCTGCAGGTTCGGGGGTTCGGCAATACAGTACCCGTGGCTCCCAACGATACGGAAGAGAACAGGTCGCTTAACCGAAGGGTTGAGGTTGAGGTAGTGGAGAGAACCACCGGGCAGTAACCAAGCACTTTTTCCCGGACAACCAAGAATATTCGTTAGCTAGATTGGGATACTAGACGGAGCCCGCCAAGAACTCGTTGATGGTAAATCCGTCAGCTGACGGACAAGTTCCGCCAGTAGGCTGACAGGTTTGAACCCTGAGCAGTTCGACAAACTCACTGTAACACCTGTCGAAGGGTGAATCCGCCAGTAGGCGGACAAGTTCCGCCGGGAGGCGGACAGGTTCTTGAATCCTGCTTGAATTTTTTTATCCTTTATCCTTTATCCTTGTCTTCAGCCCCAACGGGGCGCAATAGCTAGCAAGGGGTGAAGTCCCTTGTCAGCTTTTATTGCCTTCCCTTCATAAGCTGCCGGTGTTAATAACTAAAAATGATTGTTAATATTTAGAACATGTTTAGCTTGGCGTCAAAGGTTAACCTTTAATAACTTCGTACCTGCTTTCCCAAATTTTCAAAAATCCGCACAATTCTTATTGTCAGGCATATGGGAAAGTTTTTTATTGCGACTTATACAACCAAAATATAATGGAGACAAAAAAAGATACCCTGATGAACAATCAGGCAGAACAAATGGCAGCAACCTATAGTTTTGATGAAGCCTACGAGGCAAGTATTAAGTATTTTAAGGGTGACGAAATGGCTGCAAAGGTATGGGTTAGCAAGTATGCCCTTAAGGATTCCTTTGGTAAAATTTTCGAAAAGACACCCGACGACATGCATCGTAGAATTGCCCGTGAGTTGGCAAGAATCGAGGCAAGATACCCAAACCCGATGGGGGAGGAAGCGCTCTACGAGCTGCTAAAAGATTTTCGGTACATAGTACCCCAGGGAGGGCCAATGACCGGCATAGGCAATAAGTATCAAATTGCCTCGCTTTCTAACTGCTTTGTAATAGGGAATAGCGGTAATGCCGATTCGTATGGGGGAATTATGAAAATTGATGAGGAGCAGGTGCAGCTTATGAAGCGCAGGGGAGGTGTAGGCCACGACCTTTCCCACATCCGACCAAAAGGAAGCCCTGTGCTTAACAGTGCGCTAACCTCTACAGGTATTGTGCCCTTCATGGAGCGCTACTCAAACTCCACGCGCGAGGTGGCTCAGGACGGGCGGCGCGGAGCTCTAATGCTAAGCATCTCCATAAAACATCCTGATTCCGAAAAATTTATAGATGCCAAGATGGAGCCCGGGAAAATTACGGGTGCTAACGTGTCGGTTAAAATTGACGATGAGTTTATGCGGGCAGCTATTGAGGGTAAACCTTACATTCAACAGTACCCCGTTGACTCACCTAAGCCAAAGTACCGCCAGGAAATTGATGCTGCATCCCTGTGGAAAAAGGTGATACACAACGCATGGCAATCAGCTGAACCGGGGGTTCTATTCTGGGATACCATTATTCGCGAATCGGTTCCCGACAGCTATGCCGATTTAGGTTATCGAACCGTATCAACCAATCCCTGTGGCGAGATTCCCCTCTGCCCTTACGATAGCTGCCGGTTGCTGGCAATCAACCTTTATAGCTATGTTGAAAATCCCTTTACCCCTAAGGCAAAATTTAACTTCGACCTGTTCAAAAGGCATGCCCATGCAGCCCAACGCATCATGGACGACATCATTGACCTGGAGCTGGAAAAGATTGATGCCATTCTCGATAAAATTAACTCCGACCCCGAAGAAGAAGAAATTAAGGCTGTTGAACGGAACCTCTGGCAGAAAATTAGGCGCAAGACAATTGAGGGAAGGCGAACTGGAATTGGTATTACGGCCGAAGGAGATATGCTGGCTGCACTAAACTTGCGCTACGGCTCCGATAATGCAGTTGATTTTGCTGTTGAAGTTCAACGTGTGCTAGCTGTTGAGGCATACCGTTCGTCTGTAAACCTGGCTAAGGATAGGGGAGCATTCCCTATTTATAACGCCCAGCGTGAAACCAACAACCCTTTTATTAAGCGTATTAAGGCCGAAGATGAGCAGCTTTATAGCGAAATGGTTACCTATGGCAGGAGAAATATTGCCCTGCTCACCATTGCACCTACCGGCACAACCAGCCTTATGACCCAAACAACCTCTGGAATAGAGCCGGTATTTCTGCCCTACTACAGACGACGCCGGAAGGTGAACCCCAACGATAAAAATGTTAAAATAACCTTTGTTGATGGGGTGGGGGATTCATGGGAGGAATTTAACGTGTTCCATCATAAATTTTTTACATGGCTGGAGGTAAACGGCTACAACACCGATGAGGTTAAAGGTTACAGCGACGACAAGCTTCAGGAACTGGTAAAACTATCACCCTACTATGGCGCTACTTCTGGAGATGTGGATTGGGTAAGCAAGGTTAAAATGCAGGGGATGATACAGAAATGGGTTGACCACTCCATTAGCGTAACCGTCAACCTGCCCGAGAATGCCACCGAAGAGCTGGTGGCCAAAGTTTACCAAACTGCTTGGGAAAGCGGTTGCAAGGGTTGCACTGTCTATCGTGAGGGATCGCGTGAGGGCGTTCTGATTGCCGATAGAAAGGATGCCGAAGGGGATTCAAAAGATACCTTCCCTGCTAAAAGGCCACCCGTGCTCGACTGCGATGTAATTAGATTCAAAAATAACCGTGAGGACTGGGTGGCATTTGTTGGCTTGTATGACAACCGCCCCTACGAGATTTTTACCGGTTTAACCGAGGATGACGTTCTCCCAATCCCCAAATCGGTGATCAAAGGGAAAATTATCAAGATAAAGGATGAGAATGGAAGCCGGTACGACTTTCAGTATGTTGATAAGTATGGCTATACCAATACGATTGGCGGCCTGTCGCACATGTTCAACAAGGAGTACTGGAACTATGCCAAGTTGATTTCAGGTGTGCTGCGCAACGGAATGCCCATTCCCGATGTGGTTAATCTTGTGTCGTCGCTGCGGCTGGATAGCGAAACAATTAACACATGGAAGGCAGGAGTGGAGAGAGCCCTACGTCGCTACATTCCTGATGGCACCAAGGCCAAACCCGGCAAAAAATGCCCCGAGTGCGGTTCCGAATCGCTGGTTTACCAGGAGGGATGTTTGACATGTCAAAGTTGTGGGTATTCCAAATGCGGCTAAGTTGTCACGTGTAGCTATTTAAGCTCGTGTTCCCCTTGCTAGTGTGCAGGGGGAAATTTTTATATGGTGATAAGCTCGTAGGGGTTATCTGTCCATGCCAGAAAGATAAAAAAATCCCTTGTTGGGATTACCAGGGAGGCGGTGTTTAGGTTAGGGTGAAAGCTGAGGTGGTGAGTCTGGCACAGCTGAGAATCAATAAACACCTGCACATGGTGTGAGGTGTCGTGGAGTAGTCCGAAAGGTGAAACCGAGCCTGGAGTTAGCCCTAGGTATTTGAGTAAGCGTTGGGGTGATGCAAACGTTAGTTTTCCTTGATTTAGCACCCTTTCGAGCTGGTGAATGTTAAGAACTTGTGTGTATTCAAGGATTACCAGGTAGTGCCTATCGCCCTTATGATTCCGAAGAAATAGGTTTTTACAATGGGTGGAATCAATACCCTTCCAGTATTTTGTTGCCTCCTCAACGGTTGGCACCGGAGGGTGCTCATAGTAATCAAAAGAAATGTTAAGCCTTTGCAGGGTTTCGTATACTAGCGGATCGCCTCGAAGCTGCATGCACGATGTCATTGGTGGTGGACCTTCTAAATTATAATATTCTGCAGCCTGCTATTGATCGCCTCCATGTTAAAGGTTTCGGGATTGTAGTCCTCGCCAAGCCATTCGGCAATTAATGGGTACCGCCATTCCTTGTTCTGGTGCAGCTGAAGCATATCCAGGGTATCGGTGTAGCAAACAATACCTCCCGATTCTTCAGGAGGGGAGTTTCTTCGACCATCGGTGCATATCGGAGTAAAATTTTCGTCCATGATGTCCCGGGCTTCCAGCACTTCTATTCTGACCCCCCACGAATCGGCATAATCGTACACATAGGTAATACTTCCGCTTGTAGTAATAATGCTGCCAATCAGAATACCTTTCTTGTCCTTAATGATGTTGCCAGCTGAATCCTTAAAGTAGTGCGAGTGCAGGTTGCTCCATTCAAATGTTGCCTGTATGATTTCGTGCATCACCTCCAGGCTTGTTTGGCTTTTTACCTGAATGTCCCTGTAAATGGCAGGATTGGAGTTGTCAATGGTTAATCGAATATAAAGTATTGTATTCATATCGGGGTAGTAAATCATTTATTCAGCATTCTTCCAAAAATGTCTTTTATATAGATACCCAGCAAAGTAAACTAAAAGTAAGAATATTTTCAGGAAAAATTGTAGGGGTGATTAAAACCTGTTCAAGGGCTGAAAAATAATCAGGTTTTGATTTATTAGTCGAAGGCCTTCTTGTATTGTTGTTCATACTATTGCGGGTAGCAGTAACGCTTAGGAGTTTTTACAAGATGGTTTGATTGGTGGGAATTAAAACGAAAACATCCATATTTCGCTATGGAGTAGATAAATTAACTTACACCTCAATAAAATCAAATGGAACTTGAGCCATATCCGAGAGATCTTCACCAGCCTCACGGAGTTCGGAGTCATCTTTACTGTAGTGCCATTTAATGGTGAGATTGATGCCCTTCTTTTGAACTTCATCAAGGAGCATTACGATATCGTAAAGAAATTTTGCCGATGAGGAGTTGAAATAAATAAGGTTGAAGTTGAAAATAATGGGGCTTATTGGTTTCCCTTCTGATTGCTCGTGGAGAAGCTGATCCCTGAATAATTCAAGCCATGATATAATTGGTGCATAGAAGTCCCTGACGTTTTCGGGACGTGAATATCCCGAAATGATGAATACCCCCTTATCCATATCAAAGCTAACATGGGGTGAAATAGTAGTGGGTTCAATGGTAAGAGAGTTCATGAATAAACCTGTTTTTAAAAGATTTGGTTGTTAATAAGAAGCTATTGGGTTGGGGTTATTGGGATATAGTTGAAGGGAAAGTTTATCATTTCGGAAATTTCTTCGCCCGATTCAAGGATTTCGTCATCGTCCTCGTCGTAGAACCAGTTTATCTCGACCGTATTTCCCTTTGAATGGAACTTCATGAATTTCATCAGCAGGTCGAGCAAGTACTTGGAGGTTGCAGAGTTAAAATAGGTCATTTTAAGATTAAGAACCATGTTGCTTTTGCTATACTCGGTGTTCTTGTTAAGTACATTCTCCTCGTATTCATCGAGCCATCTAAGTATAGGCTTGTAAAAGTCAACTGTATTTTCGGGCCTTGAAAACCCTGAGATCTCAAATACGGTGTTGCCAGGGTCAAAAAAGACTCTGGGTGTAAACTCGCTGGGTTCTATGTATAGTGGTTCCATAGTTTTTTTCGAATTATTCCGTGTAATGTGCAACCTTTATACCCAGTGTAAAATAGGCATGCTGCCCGTCAATTTCAGTAAAAGTAAAGTTTAGCTTGTTTTCAGTAACCTTGGCAATGTTGATGATGCCCAGCCCGGCGCCACCCTTTTGTGAAACATTACCGTTAAGGATAATTTGCTTGTAGAACTCTTTTAGCCCGTTTTTGTCGAGCTGGTTGACCCTCGCCAGCCTGTCCTCAAGCATCGGTATTTTAGTTTTGAGCAGCGGGTTCGAAACGCTTAGGTATATGTACTTGTCGTCCAACGAGAGGGTAAACTTTGGAAAATGCCCTGCATCTTCGGGAATAGGGTCCTGGTGCTTGTACACGTTTTCTAAACTTTCCACCATGGCTGCATAAACCTTCTTTTTTACGGTAATGCCAAAATTGTACCCTTCCAGGATGGCTGTCATCTTATTGAGCAAGAATCCAATTTCCTCGTAGGAAAGTGGCCCATTATGGCTGATGAGTACTTCGCTATTTTTCACCTTATAATGCTACAAAAATTTTACTAAATTATGAAATCGAACTTTAAAATTGCAATTATTACCCAAAAATACTTTTGTTAAAAAAAAGGAGCTAGTGAAATATAGGGAGTTAGGTTGCATGCAAAACATCAAGTTTAAGGCAGCGTAACCTACCCTTATTTGCCAACCAATATTCATTTTAATATTTTACATACGGAAAATATTTTTGAAGAGTGGAGGAATTTTGTAATTAAATGGTTTTGCCGAATGGTTATATGGCGGTTTGATGATGAAAAGGGGATGCCAAATACTGGCATCCCCTTTGCTATTATTATGGGTTTAAAACCGATAGGAAATTCTGTGCTACTCCACAATTTGCATCTCGTCCACCAGCCTGGTTGCACCGGCATACTTGTCAATTATGAATAGCACGTAGCGGATATCAACCGAAATTGTTCGCTGCAGGTTGTTTTCGAATACGATATCACCGCTCATGGCCTCCCAGTTACCGTCGAATGCCAAACCTATGAGTTCGCCATTACCGTTCATTACAGGGCTTCCGGAGTTTCCACCGGTGATGTCGTTGGTTGAAATGAAGGCGATAGGCATTTTGCCATTTACGCCGTAGCGGCCATAATCCTTAGCCTGGTATAGGTCTTTAAGACGTTGCGGCACTACAAATTCCCAATTGTCCGGATCCTCCTTTTCCATTACGCCATCGAGAGTAGTTTGGTAGTCGTAATGAACGGCATCCATGGGGTAGTAATCCTTTATTTCGCCGTAGGTAAGCCTCATGGTAAAGTTGGCATCGGGGTAGAGCGCCTTGCCCTTATTCATCTCCATAATTCCAGCTATGAAGAGTCGCTGCCCTTTTTGCAGCTTTTGGTTGAAGGGTTCCATTAACCCGTAAAGCTCCATTGCCTTTGCATTAATTGATTGGGCGGCAATGAATGCGGGATCTTTTTGAAGGGTTTTCAGGTTCGGTTTCGACAGGAAGGCAAATAGCTTTACAGAATCAACAAACATGGATTTGTCGAACATTTCATCTATAAACCTGTCAAAATCGTTCTTATACTTTGTACGAATAGTGTTGAAGATATCGGGTTGGTACTGTACAGGAACATTTTCGGAAAAAATTTTGAACATAGCCTTGGCCACCTTTCTATCGGTTGGGGCGTTGTAGTCCTTGTAGAACATGGTAGCCCTACTCTTAAGCATAGCTACATTTTTGCTTAGCTCCTCGTTGTTTCCCGATTTTAAGGGTTCAACAATACGTTCGGCTATTCCTGCAATGCTCATCAGCTCGGTTCCACGGCTGAGTGCTTCACCTATGTATTGGGTGGCATGGAGATAGTCCTTTCGACCGGTAACTCCTTCGTTAATCAGGTTTAGCGCTTCCCCGTACATTTGAACTCTTTCAGGGTTGGCATTTACCCACCGGGTGAATTCGGCCTCACCGGCTTTTTTAACGTCAATCACCTTTAGGCGTTTGAGGGACTTGTTCATGCCGATGGAGTTTTTCCAGTAGTTGGACGAACCGGAGTACTTTGAGGCATACTTGATGTTAACGGCTTTGTCGGCCAGCATGTCTTTCAGAAGAATGTCCTGGCGAATCCCTCTAATGTAGATTCTGTTGGCATTGGAGATGCTCATCATCTCCTCTACTTCCACGGAGGTCATGTAGCGTTCGGTGCTGCCGGGGTAACCCATAATCATGGCAAAATCGCCATTCTGTAATCCTTTAATTGAAACAGGAAGGAATCGCTTGGGTTTCAAGGGTACGTTGTCGGGTGAGTAGTCGGCTGGTTGGTTATCCTTGCCGGCATAAACGCGGAATACTGAGAAATCACCGGTATGGCGTGGCCACATCCAGTTATCGGTGTCGGCACCAAACTTACCTATTGACGAGGGAGGAGCACCTACCATTCTGACGTCGTTGTAAACCTCGTTAACAATCAGAAAGAATTGGTTGCCGCCAAAGAAACTTCTAACGCTGGCCTGGTAGTGCGTACCGGCTGTAGCGCTGGATGCTATTTTTTTGCCTACAGCTTGAATGGCCTGATTGCGTTCAGCCTCGGTCATGCTGGGGTTTAGGGCAGCATTTACCTGGTCGGTAACATCCTCGATACGTACTAAAAATGTTGCGGTTAGCCCCGGGGTGGGAATTTCTTCCTGCAACGACTTTGCCCAAAATCCATCGGCAAGGTAGTCATGCTCAGGGGTGCTATGCTGCTGGATGGCCCCGTAGCCGCAGTGATGGTTGGTAAGAATCAACCCCTGGTCGGATACTATTTCGCCGGTGCAACCTCGACCGAAGATGATTACAGCATCTTTAAGGCTCGACTGGTTAATCTGGTAGATGTCGTCGGCAGAGAGCTTAAGCCCTTTTTGCTGCATGACGTCTATGTTCAGCTGCTTGAGCAGGGGCAGAAGCCACATCCCCTCATCGGCCCTGACCATTGCACCGGTTAAAAGCAACAAACCGGTTAGTAGTGCAAGAAATCTTTTTTTCATGTTGTTTGAGTTTTGGTTGTTAATGGTTAAGTATAGTGTTATGACAGACTAGCTCTTGTTTAGTTTAAAGCTAACATTTTGTCTTGGACTGGGGCAAAAGGGCGAACGTCAGCCGATGGTAGGGCGTTGGCCCTAGTTCTGCAATTGCCCTCCTATGCAGCTTGGTTGGGTAGCCCTTGTTTGTTCTCCAGCCATAACCTGGAAACTGTTCTGAGAGTTCATTCATTAGCTCATCGCGGTATGTTTTAGCAAGTATTGATGCTGCGGCAATTGACTGGTAGGTGTGGTCTCCACCCACTATGCAGGTATGGGGTATTCCTGGAAAATTCTTAAACCTATTGCCATCAACCAGTAAATGCTGGGGAGTTGCCCTGGTAAGAGCCTTTATCGCCATGTGCATTGCCAGAATGGATGCATTAAGAATGTTCAACCTGTCTATTTCCTCGTTCGACACCCTTGCCACAGCCCAATCTAATGCGTAGTGTTGAATTAGCTGCCGGGCGGCAAGCCGTTGCTTTAGGGTTAGCTTTTTTGAATCATCAATGGAGTTATCGTAAAAATCGGGAGGCAAAATTACTGCTGCCGCAAAAACAGGCCCTGCCAGGCAACCCCTTCCGGCCTCATCGCAACCCGCTTCAACGAGTCCCGGCGTGTGTATTGTCCTCAAACATCCCATTCCCATCAACTTTCGATTGTTTTAGCAATGATGTCGTAAAGCCTGCTGGCGGCTTGCTCCCAGCTGAACTTTTGGCGCTGCACCCTTGCGTTGGAGATGAGTCTCTGCCTTAGCTGGGTATCCATCCATATACGCTCCATTGCTTCAGCAATTGATTCATCACTGGTTGGTTCAAAGTATATTGCGGCATTCCCTGCTACCTCGGGCATTGAGGTAGAATTTGATGCGGCAACAGGAACTTCACACAGTATGGCCTCCAGAACAGGTATCCCAAAACCCTCAAAAAGCGACGGAAAAATCAGGGCTTGAGCAGCGCCAACAATACGGCTTAACTCGGGCAACCCTTTTCGGCCGGTAAAAATAATATCATCCTTAAATTTACTTTTATGATGGGCTGCTTCTATGGAAGAAGCTTTGAACATTGTTTCACCCACCAGAACCAGCTTTGCCTGAATGTTTGTTTTACGCCTAAACATATCGAAAGCGTTAATGAGGCTGCTAATATTTTTTCTTGGGCTGAATGCACCAACGAAAACAAAGTAGGGCCATCCATCGGTAAGCTGGTTGCGCTGATCGGCTCGTTCTATTTCGGTTAGGGGTTTAAAGTTATCACTAGCACCATTGTAAACTACATCTATTTTTTGCGGATTTACCTTGTAAGCCTCAACAAGCGTATTTTTTGAATACTCACTTACGGTGACAATTCGTTTTGCCTTACCTGCAAATTTTGGGAAATACTTGTTTAGGTACAACGAGGTCAGCCATGGCAGTCCCTTGGGGTAGTAGTAAAAGTTGATGTCGTGAATAACTGCCAGCTGGGGTGTCTTGGTTTTAAGCGACAGGTAGCCATCGGGAGAAATGAAAATATCGGGTTTCAGCTTTTTCAAAAACCGATTTACGGAAAACTCAAACCAGATATACCAAAGAATAGGATGTCGTGCAGGCGGACCAAGCACAACAGGGTGAATATTTTTGGCAAAAATAAACTCCCGGCTAAACGGCCGGTCAAAAATGAAGAAAAACTCATCGTTTGGATGGTCTATGGCCATGCGGCTAAAGGTCTCGTAGGTAAACCATCCTATTCCTTCGAGTTTTCCATGAATCAAGAGCCTTGTGTTAACCGCAATGCGCATGTTTTCTTTTTGGCTAAATACACAAAAATTTTATCAATTTGCAAGTTAAGGCAAAGTCATCATAACATTTGAAAACGTTGCTAGTTGCTATGCTGGTGCGCACTTTAAATAGAACTAACCCGATAAAATTCATAAATTCAGCATAATATTTTGAAAGAATGTTAGAAAGCTGTATATTTGCAACAGTTTTTAAGCAGGTGGCAGGGGACAGAGTCCCCTGTTTTATTAGATGTAGCAATAATGATTAGCCGGGAAACAATTGAAGCGATAGTTGCAGAAAAGCTGGAGGAGGAAAACCTTTTTATTGTTGATATCTCCATAAGTCCCAAAAATACCATAACCATCATGCTTGATGGTGAAAAGGGTGTTAGTATTAAATCATGCGTGGCAATCAGCCGTTTGGTCGAGTCGAAGTTCGATAGGAACGTTGAAGATTATGGGTTAGAGGTAACCTCTGCAGGGTTAGGACAGCCGTTTAGGGTTGTCCGGCAGTATAGCATCAATATTGGCAGGGAGGTAGAGGTTTTGCTTTTGGACGGAAACAAGTTCAAAGGCGTTATTGTGGAGGCCGGTAGCGATAATTTTAGCATCGAGTATAGCGAGAAAGTTCTTATGGATGATGGTAAGCACAAACAGGTGGTGCAGCAGCGAAAGTCGTTTCCCTACAATGTGGTAAAGTCAACCAAAGCGGTCATTTCGTTTAAATAGTAAATATGATAAATAATCAGCACAATGGAAAACATTAACCTAGTTGACACATTTGCGGAGTTTAAGGAGTTAAAAAATATTGACAGGCCTACCATGATGAGCGTTCTGGAGGATGTTTTTAGGGCGACGCTTATAAAGCTTTACGGGTCTGACGATAACTTCGATATTATTATCAACATTGATAAGGGCGATTTTGAAATTTGGCACAACCGCGAGGTGGTTGAGGACGGCAAGGTCGAAGATCCGGGAAGGCAGATAGCCCTATCGGAAGCTAGAAAAATTGATGCGGACTTTGAGGTGGGCGAGGAGGTAACCTCCGAGGTGAAGTTTGCAGACTTCGGGCGAAGGGCAATCCTGGCATTGCGCCAAAACCTCACTTCACGAATCATGGAGCTCGAAAAGAACAACCTCTACAATAAGTACAAGGATAGAGTTGGAGACCTTATCACCGGTGAGGTTTACCAGGTCTGGAAGAAAGAAATCATGGTTCTGGACGATGAGGGCAACGAGCTGGTGCTGCCCAAAACAGAGCAGATACCAACCGATTTCTACCACAAGGGTGACTCAATAAGGGCCGTGGTGTACAAGGTGGAGATGAAAAACAACACCCCGCAAATTATCCTTTCCAGAACTGCCAATGCCTTCCTCGAGCGCCTATTCGAGCTGGAGGTTCCTGAAATTTTCGATGGCCTGATTACCATCAAGAAGATTGTTCGTATTCCCGGCGAGCGCGCCAAGGTTGCAGTTGAGTCGTACGACGATAGGGTTGACCCCGTTGGCGCTTGTGTTGGAATGAAGGGAAACCGCATACACGGCATAGTTCGGGAGCTTCGCAACGAGAGCATCGACGTTATCAACTACACCAACAATACCCAGCTGTTCATTCAGCGCGCCCTAAGCCCCGCTAAAATCACCTCGATTAAGTTTGACGAAACAACCAAACGAGCCGAGGTTTACCTTAAACCAAGCGAGGTTTCCCTGGCGATTGGTAAGGGCGGGTACAATATTAAGCTCGCCAGCCAGCTCACCGGCTATGAAATTGATGTTTACCGCGAATCGGAAGGAGAGGACGAGGAAGATGTGAATCTCGATGAGTTTGCTGATGAAATTGAGGGGTGGATTATTGACACCCTAAAGGGCATTGGCTGCGACACCGCCAAGAGCGTGATTGAAATTCCCTTTAAGGAGCTGGTGAAACGAACCGATTTGGAAGAGGAAACGGTCAAGGAAATTCTTAAAATATTAAAATCCGAATTTGAATAGTATTGTCTTTCATGTAGCTTTACACGAGCATTTCTAACATAAACAACGGGAACCACCTGTATGACGAACGATAAATCAATACGAATAAGTAAGCTGGCAAGGGAATTTAATGTGGGGGTTTCTACACTTGTGGAATTTCTCAAGAAAAAGGGCTACCACGTTACCCCCGATCCAAACGCTAAGGTTGATGAGGATATTGTTAACCTGCTCACCAAGGAGTTTGGCGCTGAAGTTAATATTAAAAAGGAATCCCAGAAGGTGAGCCTCAAATCGCTTCGCGATGCAAAAGAAACCTTATCTATAGACGAAATAGAAAAAAAGAGGGATGAGGATGAAGGGGATAGCGACTTTTCCAACGATGAGGTAATTATCAAAACTACCGGTTTCGTTCATGAGAAAATTGATGATTTCGGAATGGAGAAACCGAAAATTGATTTAAAAGTTAAGGGGAAAATTGATTTGGATAACCTATCCTCCCAGCCCAGGAGTTCTAAAAAGGAAACCCCCGTTGAGTCAACAACCAGCGAAGTCCCCGTTACTCCCCTTAAACAAGCAACCAAAGAGGTGGCCACAAAAAAAGAGAGTAAGGAAGATGAGGGTGCCAAGCCTGAAAGGACTAAGGTTAAAACACCCAAGGTGGTAGGAAAAATTGACCTGGACAAAACCAGCAAAAAGAAGGCTAAAGAAAAGCCTGAAAAAAATAGTAACCAGAAAACCAAAGAAGAATCAGCTATAGTTGAAAATGAGATGCAACCCATCGTTGAGGAGAAGTTGGAAACAGTCCCTTCGGTTCAAGAGGTGATTGAGAAACCCATAGAAGTTGAGAGGGAAGAAATATACCGATCAACGGTTGAAAAGTTGGCCGGTCCTACAATAAAGGGGAAAATTGATATTACCGCCTTTGAAACCAAGAAAAAGCAGCCTGTTGCATCTTCTGATGCGGTTAAAAACGATAAGAAAAAACGCCGAAAACGAATAAAGAAAGATGTTGGGAGGGTTCAGCTTCCCGAAGCGGAGCAGCAGGGAACCCCAAGAAGTAACCCCCCATTACTAGTGAAGAAAGCCGATTTGCCTGTTAACAATAAGAAGAGTAATGCTGGTGGTAGTAAGAAGAAACGCCCGGTAAAACAGGAGGTTGACGAGGAAGCCGTTCAGCGTCAAATAAAGGAAACCCTTGCCAAACTTACTACCAAAGGTAAAACCAAGGGTTCAAAGTATCGCAGGGAAAAACGCGAAATTCTGAACGCCCGTCAGCAAGAGGAAAATCAGCGGCTTGAGCTGGAGAAGAAAATTCTGAAAGTTACCGAGTTCGTGTCGGTCAACGAACTAGCCTCCATGATGAGTGTACCGGTTACCGATGTAATTGAAGTGTGCATGAATCTAGGCCTTATTGTTTCCATCAACCAGAGGCTTGATGCCGAAACCATGACTATCGTTGCCGATGAATTTGGATATAAGGTGGAGTTTGTCAGCATTGAACTTCAGGAATCTGTAAAAGACCAGGAGGATGATTCTCCCGAAATGCTTAAACCCCGCCCGCCCATCGTTACCGTTATGGGGCATGTTGACCATGGGAAAACCTCCCTGCTCGACTATATCCGTCATTCAAATGTAATTGCCGGCGAGGCAGGTGGAATAACCCAACATATTGGTGCCTACGGAGTTGAGCTGGAGAACGGCAAAAAAATCACCTTTTTGGACACTCCCGGTCATGAGGCATTTACAGCCATGCGTGCCCGCGGTGCCAGGCTCACTGATGTGGCCATTATAGTTGTAGCTGCCGACGATGCCGTTATGCCCCAAACCATTGAGGCTATCAATCATGCCAGCGCTGCTGGGGTTCCAATAGTTTTTGCCATAAATAAAATTGATAAGCCCACCGCCGACCCCGAAAAGATAAAGGGGGAGCTGGCCAACCTTAACTACCTGGTTGAGGACTGGGGCGGCAAATACCAGTGTCAGGAAATTTCGGCCAAGAAGGGCACCAATGTTGACAAGCTGTTGGAGAAAGTTCTGCTCGAGGCCGAAATGCTCGATCTAAAAGCTAACCCTGACAGAAAGGCCTCGGGAACGGTGATTGAGTCTGCATTGGACAAGGGAAAGGGATATGTAGCTACCGTGCTGGTGGATTCAGGAACCCTGCACCATGGAGACATAATCCTTGCCGGAATATACTACGGCCATGTTAAAGCCATGTTCAACGAACGAGGAGTTAGAATAACCGAGGCCGGCCCATCAACACCCGTTCAGGTGGTTGGACTTAACGGTGCTCCTCAGGCAGGCGACTACTTCCACGTTATGGAGTCCGACAAGGAAGCAAGGGAGCTTGCCAACAAGCGCGAGCAGCTGGTGCGTATGCAGGGGCTAAAGACCAAGAAGCATATAACCCTTGATGAAATTGGCCGCCGTATTGCCATTGGCAACTTCCAGGAGCTGAACATCGTGGTGAAGGGCGACGTGGACGGTTCGGTCGAGGCCCTCTCCGATTCCCTTATCAAACTTTCAACCCCTCAAATTCAGGTCAACGTCATCCACAAGGCTGTAGGCCAAATTTCCGAATCGGATATTCTGCTTGCTGCAGCATCCAACGCCATTGTACTTGGATTCCAGGTTCGTCCTTCGATGGGGGCAAGAAAACTTGCCGAAAAGGAAGAAATTGACATTCGCCTTTACTCCATTATCTACGATGCCATTAATGAAATCAGGGATGCCATGGAGGGCATGCTGTCGCCCGAAATTAAGGAGGAAATTACCGGCACCGCCGAGGTGCTTAATGTTTTTAAGATATCCAAGGTGGGAACCGTGGCCGGCTGTATAGTTCGGGAGGGGAAAATTAGCCGTAGCAACAAGGTAAGGTTAATTCGTGATGGAATTGTGGTTTATACCGGTGATTTAGAGTCTCTTAAACGCTTTAAGGACGATGTCAAAGAGGTTTCGGCAGGTTTTGAATGCGGGTTGAACATCAACAACTTCAACGATATTAAGGTGGGTGATATAGTGGAAGGTTTCCAGGAGGTTGAGGTGAAAAGAAAGTTGTAGCAATACTCACGTATGTAGGGAGATAACTATTTTGGGGTCTCCCTTTTTTTATTTTGATGTTTTGGGAGTTTTATGGAAGCTGTAAATTTTTTAAGTAGTACTAAAAGAGGTGCAATAGCACACCGATTAACCCAATAGTGCTCTGATTAACGCAGGTTGAATACTTTGTGAGATAGTTTGTTCCGTTCCTTCAGCGTGCCATTAAAACAATTATTATTAGGCTATGTTTAATTGAAAATCATCAATTACATTTGTTTCGTTAACTAATCGCTAATGACTTTACCAACGGGTAGCTATTCACAGGAGGAGCTAAGCTGGTTTCGGGCTATTTTCGACGACTACTATGAAAGTATCCGTAGTTTTGCCTACTATAAAACTGGGAGCGTTGACCTGGCTGATGATGTGGTGCAAGAAGTTTTCCTTAAACTCTGGAACATCCGTTCCTCCGTTCGCAACGATACCGTGAAAACATTGCTTTACACCATTGCCACAAACCTGATTAAAAACCACTTCAAGCACCAGCGGGTAGTGTATAACTTTCAGGTTAGTAAATCCACTCAGGACGAGGCTGAATCTGCAGATGCCAACGTAAGGATGGACGATATGAACCGTCAGCTTCAAGACGCTTTGGCTTCCATTCCCGATGCCGCCAGGGAGGTATTCCTGATGAACCGCATTGACGGGTTTACTTACAGTGAAATTGCCCAGCGCCTTAATTTAAGCGTGAAAACCGTTGAGAAAAGGATGTCAGAAGCAATACGTTTGCTTAGGAATAAATTTGGCTATAAGCTATGACCACTCCAAAAGAACATACTAAGCAGGTGAGCGAAACAGGGCATGAAGAGTTGATGGATGCCATTAAAGCTTTGCAGGTACCCCCGTCCACTCGGTCGAAAGAGGACGCATGGAATATGATTATGCAGTCAATAGCTACGACTGTGCAACCCAAGGAAACCACAAGGATTAATAGCCTGAGGGTATGGCTTACAACCGCAGCTGCAGCTGCGATAGTGGTTGTTTCCTGTTTTAGCTACCTATGGTTCTCAAGGGTTTCGGTTAGCTCTCCCAGAGGAGTAGCTACCGATGTGATTCTACCCGACGGTTCCACAGCTAAGCTTAATGCTGATTCATGGTTGAAGTACCCAAAGTTTTATAGCCTGGTGGGTAGAAAGCTGAAAATTGAAGGCGAGGTTTTCTTTACCGTTACACCAGGTAGAAGTTTTGTTGTGAGTGATGATTTTAAAAGGCAGGTTGAGGTGGTTGGCACGAAGTTCAACATGGCAACCAGGGGCTCCACTTTTAAGGTGGCATGTTTCTCAGGAAGCGTCATGGTGAGTAATCCGGGTTCGGAAAGGGTACAGCTGGGAAAGGGCGAGGTGGCCGAGGCTGCTGGTAAAACTCTGAAGGTTAGCAAGGATGAGCTTCATATAGCTGACAGCCCTGGTTGGACAAATGGAGAGTTTAAATTTGTGGGTGTCCCGCTTTCAGAAGTGCTTACTGAACTTGAACGCCAGTTCAACATAAAAGTTACCGCAATGGATTTTAATCCTAATGGTAGAACTTTTACAGGCTACTTTACTAAATCGAGTCTTGAACAAGCCCTTGAGCTGGTAGCCCAACCAATGTCCCTTCGCTACGAGGTTTCCTCTGATTCAACCGTTGTTAAGATTTATAGCAACAAATAGCCGTAGGGTTTTTATTCATTCGGTTGTATTATTCACAGGGTGAACTTTTTCGTTAGGCTAAGGTTAAATTTATGGTTAACCGGTTTCGAATAGCAGGTGCTGTTGTAGTGTTTTCACTTCTGGCATTAATGGCCATTCCCCATGCGCTTATGGGGCAAGCGCTTATTACCGAGAAATTCAGTAATGCGCCCTTGGTAGAATCACTCAACCTGATTAGCAAGAAGTACGCGGTAAAAGTTGCCTTTGACAACGAGGCTTTATCGGGCTATAACATAAACGCAAGGTTTAATAATGAGCCTGTTGAGAAAGTGATGTCCCGCTTGCTAAAGGACACTAATTTTGAGTACATCGTAATTGACAATGTTTACGTCATTCGGAGAAAAATAGCCGTTACCACCGATACTCCAAAAGTAAATCCCCTGAAATTTAATGGTGTGGTTCGCGATCGAAACAGTGGTGAGTCCCTACCCTACGCTTCCATAAAGGTTGTCAACACCCAGCTGGGAACGGCCGCCAATTCCGATGGTTTTTTCTCGCTGGCGCAAACACAAACCGATTCGCTGGCTAAAGCTGATTCCCTGTATATCAGGGTGAGCTATGTTGGCTATAAGCCAATAGAAATGAAAGTAGCCAGGTTTAGCCACACTAATTCACCCCTGGTGGTGGAACTCGATAGGAATGACCTTGAAATTAAAGAGGTGAAGGTAACCGACGAGTACTCGTCTATAGTTAACCATGGTTTTCGTCCGGGTGAACTGGTGTGGAGTTCGAGACAGGTAGCCCAGGTGCCAACCTTTTCTGGAATTGATGCCATTGCACCTTTAATGCTTTTACCCGGAGTTGACGGAACCACCGAATCCCTGTCTGGCTTAACCGTAAGGCATTCTGCTGCCGATAAAAACCTGGTAACATTCGACGGCTTTACACTCTACAACATAGACCACTTTTTTGGATCATTCTCCAGCCTTAACAGCAAGGTAGTAAAGGATATCCGTATTTTAAGAGGAGGATTTGATGCGCAGTGGGGTGGTAGGGCTTCTTCGGTAATTGAAATAACCGGCAAAACGGGAAATGAGCATAACCTGGTGGTTGATGCAGGCGCCGATGAGTTGTCTGCTGATGTTTCCGTGGAGGGACCTATAGGGAAAAAGTTAAGCTATGTAGTAGCCGCCAGACGTTCGTTTACCGACTACTACAGGTCGCCGCTCTATAACTCCCTGATGGGGGTTACTCGTCCCGATTTTTCTTCAGTTCAGGCTCTGGCCAACACTTCTGATGCAGATGTGGTAAAGCCCACATTTTACTACTATGATGCCAACGCTAAAGTTTCCTTTAAGCCTAACATTCGGGACATTATTTCGGTAAGCGGTTATACATCTGGCGATAAGCTAACCTATAACCAGAATGTGCAAAATCCATACGTTGACGAAAACGCCGATTTGAGCACAACAGGTGTTGGGTTTCGTTGGGCCAGGCAGTGGGGAAGCTCGTTCTACCACAACCTTACAATTGGAGGATCGTCATTTAACCTGAATTACGTGCATCAGGATAGCATTATGAGGTATAGGCAGGCTTCCCAGCGCGATACCGTATTGAAAAACTATGACCTGGAGAATGTTCTAAACGATTTTTCCTTAAACCTGCTCATGCAGTTTAAACCCGACGTGCATAATACCCTTGAGGGCGGGTTGAGTTCTAACCTGGTCAACCTGAACTACTTTGAATCGTATTTCCACAATGTGAATGGGTTAAGCATCATCGATACCACCCATAGTTCTGATAACCTCTCGGCGTTATACTCCGGTTGGCTTCAGAACACCTTTGCTGGCGGCAAGCTAAAAGCTTTAACCATAGGTTTTAGGGCCACTTACCACAACCTCTCGGGTAAATTCTACTTTGAACCCAGACTGCAGGCCATAGTTGCACCCACACCTAATTTAAGCCTTAAGTTGGCCGCAGGCATTTACAATCAGTATGTAAATAGAATTGTGCAAGCCAACTCATCGGGCGTTTACCGGAATTTCTGGATAGTTTCGGATGGTAAATTGTTTCCTGTGGTGAAATCGCAACATTTGATTGCTGGTATGACATGGGAGGACAAAGGATGGCTGGTAGATGTTGAAGGATACCTGAAATACACCGAGGGCATTTCTTTTATACAAAATGTTACCCGGCGGGTGAATGGGAACCAGTTTAAAACAACCTCCTTGCTACTTACACTCGACAGTAGGGCAACGGGAGTTGATTTGCTGGTCAGGAAGGATTGGAGTAAGGGGCAGGTGTGGGCAGCTTACTCGCTCAGCCGTTCCTTCAATGAATCTCCAAAACTGAACGGAGGAGAGGAGTATTATGCTCTGGATGATCACCTGCATGAACTTAAAATTGCCGGAACATTTACTGTCGGCAAGTGGCACCTGTCAGCCAGCTGGATTTATGGATCTCCAAAACCCTGGGACGAAATTCTTCTAACATCCAGCCTGCAGCTTTCGCCCGACTATGTGAAGAATTCTGTTAGGCTAATACCCTACCATAGGCTGGATGCCGGGCTTGCCTTTGTTCAACGAGTTGACAAAGTTGAGGTAACAGCTGGTGTAAAGGCTTTCAACCTCTACGATAGGCAAAACGTAATAGCTAAACCCTTCTCCCTGTCCGATACCCCCGTTCAGGATTACCTGGCAGGAAGGGCATTAATTACGTTTCAGGAAATTATTGGAATGGATTTTACGCCAATGTTCTACCTGAATTTAAAGTTTTAGCTTCTTCAACCTTTTTACTACCCTGATTTTTCAGCTCTCTGACCATCCTTAGCATCACCTTGTTGGGAACCGCTACCAGCCTGTATCGGGAGTTGTACATCACCTTGCCGCTTTGTCCACAGCTAACGTTGGCCGCATAAAACTTTCCGGCCTTTTCCTTTTCAAGCTGAACCCAGTAGTCAACTTGACCTTCAGGTTCCAGAATGGTTGAATTTTCCAGCCTAAATATCTCGAGTGATTGGTATAGCGGCGAAATTCCCTCTGGGTACACCGACTTGTTGAACAACATGGCTATTTCCTTGTCAACATCTGTTACCGGTTTTCTTATCGTGCTTATCAGCATGGGGCTGGCCAACGATACAGAGAAAAGGAAACTTAGTAGAGCGGCATTTGAAAGCCCTAATAGCTTTCGAAATATATGCACTTGCTCCTTGTTATAGGTAATGGGAACGTGCCGGCCCCGCTCCTCCATACCTATTCCATTTGAACGAATATCGGCAAACGACCTGCTGTTGTCGAGCGAAAAACAATCAGCACCGGTTCTGGCAAACAGATACCTCTGCGATTCGCTTATGGGCGAACGCTCAAAACCAAGATCGATAGCTTCGTTAATTCCAACTATGTTGCCGAAGAAAATTCGAAATGTATTAAAATTCAAGGACTCATTCTTTTGTAGAAAGTTGACTATCAGGGAGAAAATATATAAGCCTGGAACAACTATTTCCTTGCCGAGTTCTCGCATGTGCTGCTGGTTGTGAATGGGATTTTCGTCGGCAGTTGACTTACAAAAGTTTTCAACCTGCTCCCCGGTTATAGTAGTAGTGAATTGCATATATTTTTTTCTCAAAACTACCTAAGTTTTACAAGTTAAACAAACGTTTTAACTTTTTTCAACTAAGGAGCCAACATTGTAACGATATTGCCTTTGGGGTAACACCCGAGCCAGGTAGTTTATCGTGTTTATCCATTACTCCGATTTGAAGATGACAGGAAAATTCCGTTTTCAACATTCTCCAATTTTACTAAAAAGTACCAGGCTGCATTTGAGTGGAATATTTTACTGGCTAGTAAAATGACTACCCCCTTGCTCGATGATATTTAGCGTCTCATAATCTGAAATCGTACTCTGAAATGAAAAGCTTGAGGCAATATTTATTTAAAAAGTGGTAGGGTAAAATCTTTTCTGGTTGTATTAATGGCAAAAGCAGCTCGGGAAATGAAACGATTTCAAAAAATACCGGATAATAGCTTTGAGAGGAACAAAACTTCTCTCGGGAATGAGCTTTTCCAGTCGTTTCGCGTTCCAGAGGGAATCGGGCACGATGCTTCATGGGAGTCAATTCTAAGAAGCATCAAATCACCCAGCATTTCTGTTTCACCACGCATACCCAACCTGATATTCAAGGTAGCAGCCACTCTAATTGTGTTGATTGGTTTGGGTTCGATGATTTGGCTTTACGGATTGGGTAATGTTGAGGTGTCGGTTCCCTACGGCCAGTTGGCCACCCATGTACTACCCGACAGTAGCCAGGTAACGCTTAATGCAGATACCAGGTTAACCTATAACCGAAATAGATGGTTGCTTCAACGTAGGGTTAGACTTGATGGAGAAGGCCTGTTTAAAGTAATGAAGGGAAGCAGGTTCACCGTTCAAACCGAAACCGCTTCTACCTCTGTGCTTGGTACGGTTTTTAACGTATTTGCCCGTAAGGGCGTTACCCGGGTTAGCTGCCTGGAAGGTAAAGTTAAAGTGGTGGCAAAGGAAAGCAAAAAGGAAGCGTATCTTACTAATGGAATGGAGGCTAAAACTATGGGCTTTGAGCTGAGTAAACCTGACTCCAAAAAGGAGGAATTCAAAACCTCATCATGGACTAAAGGTGAATTTTACTACACCAATACCCCAATAGGGCAGGTGTTTGACGAGCTTGAACGGCAATTTGACGTGGACTTGTTTTTCGATGGTGATACCACCAGAACCTACACCGGATACTTTAAAAAGGACAACCTGAACAGCGCTCTTAGGCTGGTTTGTATCCCAATGGATATGAAGTGGAGCGTTAACGATACTTTAGTTATAATTAATGAAATTAAGTAGCTACTAATCATAACAAAAAACCCAATGTTTAACTTAAATTTTAATGTCATGAAACGATTAAATGTGATTTTTGCAGCAAGCCTCATGATGATGGCCGCAATCAGCTTTACTTCCTGTCAGAAGGATGATGGGGATACAACCGACCCACTTGTAACTACCATGCAGGAAGGCGACGAGGTGGACAGCTACTTCGACGAAACCATGTCCGAGGTGGATGAATTAACCTACGAGAATGACTCCAAATCGCAAATGGATATGGCTGTGATTAACAGCATGGGACAAGGAACTCGCACCAGGAAAACTTCGTGGGAGGGTGATATTAGGATTGACACGGTTACCTATAATAACTTTGTCAATGGCAACGCCAGGTTTGAGCGCGTGAAGAATGGGCAGATTATAATTCGCACCACCGGCCATTATCTTGGCGAAACCTTTATCCGTGAGGTGTCGTTCAACAACTTCACCATTAATGGCAACCTCATCGAAGGGAACAAGCGAATTCAAAAAACTTCCCAGTACACCTACGAGATACAGCTTGAAAACGGGAAGGTAACTTTTTCCGACGGGACTACCCATACAAGAACCATGACCCGCACCAGAACTATGGTAGAAGGCTATGATACTCCCTACTACATTTGGGATGATGTTTACACCATTGAGGGTAGCTCAACCGGAGTTAACAGGCAGGGTAATGCATACACACACCAAATAACCAATGCCCTGGTGGTTAGGATGGATTGCCGTTGGATTGTTTCGGGTACTTTCAATGTAACCGTTAATAACAATAGCATGTCTCTCGACT
>ERZ795061.1147-NODE-1147-length-26223-cov-6.724625_pt1 | contig 26223 bp, 42 predicted proteins | sample MGYA00375145_ERZ795061 | MGnify/ENA primary metagenome ERZ795061 (study PRJEB30190, sample SAMN05720144) | anaerobic digester metagenome | isolation source: active sludge of municipal wastewater-treating anaerobic digesters | place: USA | collected 2014-12-22 ... | reverse complement strand
TGATTGCCTTGTCTGCACTGAACACACCACCATAGCGGGCTTCAAGTTTCTCTACGTTGGTCTTGGCTACATACAGCGGAGGGACCCGAAGAGTCCAGCACACCCGATACAGGCCGGTGACGTACCGGCAAAGCATGTCTTCCAGTTTGGGCTGGTCAAGGTCCTTGCCGTAGAACACGCTCTTCTTGATGGTGTCCGCCATGGCGCACCCCTGAATCAGGAGTTGCATTTCTGCGGTTGATCTATCCGGACGTAAGAGCATCGACTTGTCGAACAGGCTCTGGAACTTGATCCCGAGGGTGTGGGCCAAACAAGCCGCATACCACATGCAGTCCCCAAGCTCACCCACTTTCTGCTCGTTCTGGTGGCTGGCCAACTGGATAAGCTCCCCGGCCTCCCCGACCATTCCCAAAATGCAGTGAAGGACCGTCCGCTGGAAATCATCCGGCTTCAAGGTCTTTACTGCACACGTCTGATACTGATCGAAGTCCAAAAGCTGTGCGTCCATGGTAGTCCTAGTGCAATTAAGTGCAAAAAAGGGGGCTCGTAGCCCCCGGGAATGAATCAGGCCCGTTATGCGGCGACCTTCATCAGGTTGTCTTCCACCGCTGCTTTGGCAGTAAGAGCGACTTCTTCGGAGGCCGAATACCAGACGACCTTGCCGTTGACTTGCAGGTTGAACCGCTTGTCGGTGACCTTACGGACAGCGACTTCGGTGACCTCGACGCCGCTGAGTTGCTCGGCGATCCAGTTCCACGATGCCTTGCGGAGACCGGACTTGACAGCCGGGGTCTTGGCCTTCTCGGCTTCGGTGACTTCCACCACGGTCACGGTGGCCTTGGAACCGCTGCCCTTGATCCGGGACGTGACGGCGAACTTAGTGCCGACATCCGCTGCGGACATGGCCGACTTGGCAACCGGGAAGCGGGGCTTGTCAATCGTGGCTTCGATGACTTCGATAGCGGCTGCGAACGTGCCGACGAAAACCTCAACACCACCGACGATGATCTGGAACGATTTCATTTTAGTCCTCCGTGACTATTGGTACTACGAAATTGCCGGGGCTTGTGTTGTCCCGACCCATGACTAGATACTACCAGAATCAATCCGCTTGTCAAATGTTTTTTAACATCCAATCGAAAATAATTCAGGAGCGGAGGGAGGAGAGCCCATTGCTCCTGTACGTCTTGCGCCACATCCAGATTCGCACACCGCAGTAGGCAAGAAGCAGCGCGAAAATCTTCCCCAACGTCTCTGTGGCCGTGAGGCCCAGAGCAGCTAAGGCAAGGCAGTAGTAGGGGCGAAGCTCGTACAGAAAATTTCCCATTGAAGTCTCCTAAGACTTATGAAATGTCCTCTGGTAACCGAAGGCCCTCATACTGCGGGAACCGTGGCTTGCCACCCTTCTTCACCGGGGGTTTGTACTTGTATTTTGCCAGTTCTCCCAAGAATTTGGAAGGACTACGGCCCACTTCCTCTTGCAGTGCGACGGTAGGGATGAGCATGTTGAACTCGATTCCTGTCACACGATCCTTTGCAGTAAAGGACCCGGGACGACCTGACCCCACGCAATTCTCCTTGTGAGTTGATTTTCGCTTGAACCCAAGCTCATTAACCACGGACTCGTTGTTGTTCACTGAGCCCTCGTGAATGGCAATGATAACGGCCTCTGACCTCAGCCATGCACAGTACCGCAGAAAACTGCCCTCTGCGTCTGTGGAGCGGCCCTGCTTGTATCGTGCGTTAGGGTCCCGCAATACCAGCCCCTCGTACCCCTGAGCCAGCTTGGCTTCGGAGTAGGACTCAAGTTCCTCGTCTGATCGGACGATGGCCCACTCAATCAATTTGACCCGGGGATTGCTGGACCCGCCAACGATCCTGTCCCTCTCCTGCAATCGATCAATGTACGGCATGGTGGGGTGGTACCAGTCGAAAATGTACCAGAACACTTCAGGAATTCCAGCCACTGACCGGATAGCAGAGGTAGTTATTGCGAACACGTCTTCATGGGCGAAGTCCCCCACGATAAGCTCACCGTCCAAACCGTTGAACTCATTCTGGCTGAACAGTCGAGTAGTGAAGTCGTTCCCCAACTTCTTGAGGGAGCGGGCCACAAGCTGGCCGTCTTGATTGATGCCCCGGATGCCATTCAGCTTGGGCAACGCCACCATGCCGTCCCGGCCATAGTTGATGCTGCCGAGTACTGCTTCACCTGCAAGGTGCGGATTGAACTTGCTCATAGTGCCTTACCTCCTAGATTGATGATTTCAATGCCAGCCCCGATGGGCGGCAGTTTCCAAAACTCTGAACCTTCGTACTCCGGGATAGTGGTCCCGAAGATTGCCGCCGCCATGGCCCGCAGGTAGCCCCGCATCACTTTGTAAGCCAGCACGGAGGGGGTGGTATCCAAGTAGGCAAATGCAAGAGCATGGGCCTCCACAATGTCAATCACTGCTGCCCGGAGGAAGTAGCTTGCCGGGATAGCTCCAACATGGCCCCCGGTGCCAAGCTCCTCCATGCTCCAGTAGAAGTCCAACCCATACTCTGCGTACTTATGAACCTTGCCCCGGTAGAAGCGAGTCCGCTCCACCATGTTCCAATGTCGGGGGAGCCCGTCCTCTGAATACCGGGATACCTGCTCTAAAGCATCCTCGTCAGGTACCAAGGGTCCCGGAAGGTCGTCTGTTTCCATCTCAATGATGACGACCTTGTTCATGGCCACATCCTTGGACGGGTTGAGGGCATTCAGCCCGAAGTGCATAGCATAGGCATCAGTGAGATACACGGTGTCGGGGTTCGACTCTATGCTGTGATCCCAATTCGACTTGGTACCCGCATCCCGGGGGAGAAGGCCAGCGGTCTGAATCACCTGCCATGCCTGTAGAGACGTGCCGTGATAGACAAGCATGGTTAGCCATCCTCCCTGATTTTCTGAACCAAGCTGGTCGGGGTCTTGGACCAGTCAGTAACAGGCTCAAGTCCCATGTCCGTGCGGATGGTGTTATACCGCACCCGGGCCTGTTCGATCATGGCCTTGATTGGCATGCCTCTCTTTGCGCTGTTATAGCGCCCGAAGCCATAAGCCCCGCCGAACAAGCGGGACTCATATTCAAGGCCGATCCGGATAGTTGTCTCGCGCACTACAGCACCTCCATGTGCAGTTAATTGCAAAAGGCCCCGAAGGGCCCTTGATTACAGAGAGCCGGCTTCCTCATGGCGGGCCCACGCTACAGCCACCTCAAACATGCCAAAGGTTTTGACCGGGGTCGAATTCCAGCGGTTGCCCGCCGCGTCAATATCGACTTGGAAGACTGTCCATTTCCCATCGTGGAATTCAACGACGAGTTCCATCTTCTCCAACTGAGGAGGATCACCAGCACTGGCGGCATCGTAGGCGATGACAGAAGTCGTAAAGGTTTTTGCAGTGGTCATGGTGCCCTCCGTGGCAGTGAAAAGAAGTCGATAACTGGATACTACCAGAATAGCTCCGATTGTCAAATACTTTCTTCACCATGGGGTAGGGGGTGCAACCACAGGGACGGGGGATCGACATAGGGGCCAATGGCATCTCCCAACGTAGGGTGTCCGTCCATGAGCCCGTAGTACCCAACCTTCCGATGATGCTTGACGATGTACTCGGTCTTGAACGGGATGCCGTAGTAACTAAGGCGGGGCTCGGTCTCTGACCTCAACGTGGAATCTACCACGAGACCGTCCCGGGAGCAGTTCCACGCATGGGCCATGGTATGGCTGGAGGAAACCAAGAGCCCCTCACAGTAAATGAACCCATGGTCCTTTGCTAGCCAGTAAGCAGTCTCGTGGCAGTGCCCGGGGGTACCTACTGGCACCCTTGCTGGGCAAGGCATCCACTTGAACACCCGAGCGTGATTAGCAAGCAACCCCGCCATGAACTCACGCCTTCTTTGCTCGTAGTCAGCATCTACCACCATGAACCCCCGGGGGCGTACTCTATGAACTCCAGTTGGTGCTTACTCCAGAACGGCTCCACTGAGGGTCTCATGGCTAGTCTGCCGGCCCTGCTATGCTGCGGAGGAGTTGATCCTTGTGGTCATTCCAGTACATTCGCCCGCGAAAATCCTTGTAGTTCGCCGATACCTGCTGGCACAGTTCCACTTCAAAAGCAGTGCGGGCTGCTGAGAGAGCATCCCTAAGAATGCTCTCAAATTCGGTGAATGACGTGTAAAGGTCTTCGAGCCGAGGGCTTGACGCGAGGGATGCTACAGTCTTGGTCATTGTTTCACTCCAGAAAGTCTTCAATCCAGAAGGGTAAATGGGCTGGGAAAAACTTAAGCCCGGGGAACTCGTAGAAAAGAGCAGGAAGAAAGCCTATTAGCTTGTCACTTGGAAAAGACGAATGGACATAGACTTGAATGGTGTGCACTACAGGCTCCGTCCACATCTTGCCACTAGAATATTTTGGCTTGGGGACTATAGACAGATTCTCTACGCGATAAACATGCTGATCTACGGTGGGGTAAGCACTGTCAAAAGCACCAGAAGACCAAAGAGGCTTAACCGTACTCGGCCTATCATAGGCAACCATAGTGCCGTTAAAAGGACCACCAATAACCATCAATTGCGCTGGTGATCCGTGGGGGTTGCACGAGTAGTCGTCCAATCTTCTTGCATCCCTGAGCACCCGAATAATTTTGTCTTGCACACTGTCCCCAGCATGGGCCCCAAACTTGGGCACTCTGAAAGTAAAAATGTCCCCCATTATGGTAGTCACCCGGACTCGCAGACAGCCCAGAAGGGTGTCATTCATAATCTCAAGATTTTCTACGGGGTGGGGAAGATCAATCTCAATACCCCCCCAAGCCACTCTTCTTCCCGAAGTAGAATTTAGCGTTTGTAGTTGCCATCACCAACCCTTCTGACCAAATGACCGGGGGACGGGGACCTCATTGCGGCGAAGGTACTCCACGAAAGCTGGGCATTCATGAGGTCTCTCTGTGCCATTGCACACCTCGCACTCATAGCCGTTATCCACGAAGCGGTACATGCACCCACGACACTCTCCTGCTGAGTTGTCGGCGAAGAAGTCCTCCACGAAAGAGACACCGGAACAACGGCCCCCGAGCAAGCGGTGCGGGAACTTGTAGGCTCTACAGGTGCAAGTAATTTCACCGGGCCTTCTCTTACGATAGCGAAGACGCGCCGACTTCCGCTGCACGAACTAGAGCCCCCCACAGATCGATCTTCTTCAAGTGGAACTTGGACCGTATAGCCATGAGTTCTTGGTGCATCGTCATCAGCCTGTCCGGTTGCGGGCATATGGTGCTTTGCCACTCCCGGAAAGCGTGTGCATGGCTCTTGCCAGCCTTCGCCAGTCGCGTGCGACCTGTCCGGATAGCGAACCCCGACTTGGCAATGGTAGCGTTGAACATGGCCCCCCACGCATTTGCATCGGGGGGCTCTCCAACCTCGCGTTCTCGCATGAAGGAAGTAACGTCCTCACCCAAGAAGGGGCGGGCTCGGGTTTGAAGGAACTCGGGCACTAGAGCACAGTACCGACCCCGCCAATCAGCGGGGGCCTTTTCCAGCACCTTGCTCAACTGGTAGGGTACGGGAGTTTCCACTATGCGCTCCTCCCTAGTGAGGTAGGAAACGTCTCATTCTGGGGGCCGCTGGGCCGCTCTGTGTTTTTCTTCATCAGGACCATCCTGCTGGGTAGCCACCCATCGAGACGGCCCCCTTCGGACTTGGTTTTCGGCGTGTCCTCTTCCTGATCGGACTTGGCCCCAGACAGAACTGCCGTCATGTAGGACGTGGTAGACATGCGGTGGTACGCCTTGTCGATTCCCACGGAGGCACAATACTCTTCAGCCCCCATGAGATTCTTGAACTTGAGTACCTCCAGCTTACCCTTGGTGCTCTCCAGAGCCAGAATCCCATTGTCCTCGTGGGAGCGGACGGGAACCCAGAACATGAACCAACGCTGGAACTGAATGCACCAGTGGGCTCCCTTGGGGTCGAAATGCAAACGGTAAATCATGGCTGCTCCTTTCAGTGGAAACGACGGAAGGGGATTTGGCAGCAGGGTGCTACCCATATCCACGAATCCCCGGTTGGAATGCTCTTGTCTGCAACAGTGGCTTGACCACGGTACTGCGGTGTGACGGTTGAAACTGGTGCTGCAAACAGGTAGGAGTCGGCTGACGGGTAACTACGCGGGGCCGGGGCTGAGGACTCCACCGCTGCGATGACGTTGACGGCCTTGGTATCAATCCGCACACCCCCGTCGCATGGCTGGGTGGTATAGAGGGGGCGGGCACCATCCCTGCACTTGAACACGTCAGCCGCATTGGCCTTCCCCCATGGAGCAAGAAGCCCGACGATTGCGGCGGCAATGAGGACATAGCCCACCATGCGATCTTGGGTCATAGCACTTCCTCCAGATACTGTTCTTGATCCGGGACGAACAGGGCCTCAGCCTCTGCTTCCATGGCTTGCGTAATGGCATGGGTGGCTGCCTTGACGAAGACGGCAAGCACGGCATTGAAAAGGGTCTTCTCCATGCCGGCATCAACGATGTCTACATCCGGGGGCTCATGCCAGTTGCCCGGGGAATACACTTCCTCTTCCAGCATGAAGTCATTGTCCAGAGGGGTGATATACAGGTACCCACCCACTTCGATCAACGAGTCCTCGGTATCGTCGCACACCCTGTACTTGATGTTCGGGAATTGCGACTGAGCGGCTTTGGCAAATGCCGCTGCTTGGGTTTTCAGGGTCTTCATTTGGCACCTCCTGTGCAGTTAATTGCGTTTCGACAACTGAATACTACCAGATTGATCTGGTTTGTCAAATACTTTTACATGGTCGAACAGGTCATAGGCTGTCTCCAGAATGCTCATCTATTCCTCGGTTTGCTCAAAGGTCGGCTTGGTCGGCCAGAGCCCGTGAAGCTGCTCCGTAGTGTCATAGACGTTCTCGGTGTAGAGCAACGCCCAAATCGTAGTCATGCTTCCACCTCCAGTTGATCCCGACAGAAGGACGCCTAGCTCAAGCATCCAGCTTTTCCGGAATGACCGGGGATGGCTTTCCACTCTGGTCCAACTCGATGATGTCAAGACAGTTCTGTGCGGCCATGTAACGGGAAGGGTCTTGATCTACCCAAGCCCTTTCAGAGGCTGTTGAAAGGACCGGAAGTACTTCTTGCAGTATCTTGTCTTTCCGCTCGACCATGGCAATGAGCGTGAGGATTTCAGTGGGGTACCACCGCATGCCATCGCTGGTAATCAGGAGCCCCTCCTGATGTTCCGCTATGTGGCGAATTCGCTCCAGAAGTTCTCTGTCTTTTTGTTTCATGGTGGGTCTCCGTTAGTACATGGACTGCTTTTTCTTCGCTAGGGCTGCGATCATCGCAGGGCATGAGTGTCTGGCGAGAAGACCATTCACAACACCCACCAGAAGCCACTTAGCCTTTACGGTTTCGGACCCGGGATCATGCACCCATTGTAAGCCGACTTGGTAGCAATACTTGCATTGCGTGGGGCCTCTGGGTACATCGTTTTCCACAAGTCCCCGGAGGTACTTGTCTGTCTTGAGGGCATACGCCTGAGAAGGTGGGGGCGATAACTTCATGGCTTCAGTGAAACCTCGTATCCCCGGGATTCCATGTCGAGAAGAATCTGCCTCCAGTACTTCTTGAGCTTGGTGCGGGCCATGGCCATTTGCTTGGCCGTGAGGAAGCCAGCCCGCATGTAGAACTTGGCGAACGAGGACAGGATTTCACCATCCACCCCGGTGAAGCCAACGCCATTGTTCTCCACGGTGGCTTCGGTGGATTGCTCCGCAGAGGTCTGCTTGGAGTAGATCAAGACGAGGGCCTTGGTAACTGCCACGTCACGGGTTTCCAGCATTTTCTGGATGTCGGCCTTGGTCCAGATTTTCATTTGAGTGTCGGTCATTTCGATTCCTTCCGTGGAAAACAACGCTTACACAAGGGGTAGTTACCAGCCTCTGCTGCCGGAATGATGATTAGATGGTCATCAAACCCGGAGATCATGCTGGCACACTGGGACACTGCTGATCCGTCCCGCAGCATTTCATCCCAATCGTACTTATGGACTTTCCCCCCATCATTGGATATGCACCGGAGGTCCATCACAGGGCCTCGTACTGTGTGAGGTCGATAACCTGCTTGATCTTGGGTTGCTTGTTCGGCTCGTTGAACTCCATGCCTTTGCCGGTGGCGACAGCGGTAAAGCCGAGGGCCCGCAGGTGCTTGCAGGGGAGACGCTCACCACCCTTCTGGTACAGCCATGCGGGGCAGGAGCAGCGGCCATGGGTCATATCCACGGTGTATTTCACACGGGGATTGGACTTGGAAGTTACCTCCACAGTGTCCCAGCCATGGGCAGTGGGCTTCGTGAAAAGGACTTTGTTCGTGGTTGCATACTGTCTCATGGTGGCCTCCGTGCCGTTGATTAGTGGGTCTACAACATAGATACTACCAGAATGCGTTAGATTGTCAAATGGTTTCTGACATTATTTTAAGAGATAGCCCCACATATGTGGCATTGATATGTGCCATAGTGAGGTGGGTTCTTCTTCCCCCTCGTGAGTACGCGCCGCATGTACTGTTGCAACTGATTGCACCGTAAGCACCACTGAATAGAGTATGGAACCTTACGGAGTTTGAAGGTAACGGGTAGCTTTCTATGCACTGTAAAGTACTCCCAGACCCATGCAGTGGGCCGTGGCTTGGTTTCTAACCACATGAATAGGGGTTGGTGCCACCCAACCATAAAAAACCCCCAAAGGACTTCTCCGATGGGGGCTTATTCCGGCAGCGCCAGACCGAGTTAGGGGTTGATACCTTGGACTTGGGCGACCAGAGCATCAGCGGTGGCCTTCAGGCCATCGAGATCAGCAGACGTGACACCAGCGCCACCGTCAATGGCGGCTTGCAGGGCGGCGATTTGGTCAGATAGAGTTTGCAGTGCAGCGGCAACTTCGGCTTTCTCGGCAGCGGCGGCGTCGGCAATGGCTTGAAGGGATGCTTGGATGTCAGTTACGGTGGTCATGAGGCGTTCTCCTTGAGTGGTGAGGTTCGACAGTCTTTGCACTATTTCAGCTAGTACCACCCTGCTGTCGGGTAGGTGGTAATGTACTACCAGCTTCTTGATACCCATGTAGTTCCTCTCGTGCTGGTCTAAGAGCAAGAGCACAAATCCTACCATGGTTTGTGTACTCTGTCACCTAGGTATAAGGGAGGGTTATTCCAATCTGCCCTTGGTACTTGCCGCCCCTGTCCTTGTAAGAGGTTTCGCAGAGCTCGTCTGACTCGAAGAACAGCACTTGGGCGCAACCTTCCCCCGCATACACCTTGGCCGGGAGGGGCGTCGTATTGGAGAACTCCAAGGTGACGTACCCCTCCCACTCGGGTTCAAAGGGAGTGACATTGACCACGATGCCGCATCTGGCATAGGTCGATTTGCCAAGGCAGATAGTCAGGACGTTCCGGGGTATGCGGAAGTACTCCACAGTGCGGGCCAGTGCAAACGAGTTAGGTGGGATGATGCAGTACCCGGACTTGCTGGCATCCACATCCACGAAGCACGCCGGGTCAAAATTCTTGGGGTCAACTACAGTCGAGTTGATATTGGTGAATACCTTGAACTCGTTGGAGCAGCGAATATCGTACCCATAACTGGACAAGCCATAACTCACGACGGGGGAATAGACTACCCCCTCCGCGCCGACAGAGACGGGACGATTCCTGACCAAGCAGGGGAGGAAGGGGTCAATCATGCCGTGATCTACGGACATCTGGCGAATCCACCTGTCAGACTTGATGCTCATGGCCCCACCTCCGGTGCCGTGAATACCATCTTCTCCAGCTTGGCGATGCTTTTCTTGAGTGAGGCGATCTTGGCGGTACGCATCTCCTCGGCCCGGGCAATGGCCGACTCCGGGGTACGGTGCCAGTCCTTGCCATGGGCGTACTGGTGCCTCCACCCGATGTTACCGTATGTCACCATGCCGGTGTCGAGCACAGTAGCCACCACTTTATCGATCCCGGAAGTAAGGGCGTACTTGGTAATCCATACCACCGTCTTTTGGCTCATTTCTCCCCCCTAAGTAGGGCTGCTGCTTTTTCGGCCTTACGCTGGCGCTTTGCTTCTGCTGCATCCAACAATGCTTGATCGTCCCGAAGACGTTCTGCCCTCCTCATTGTTTTCATAGCTTCAATGCGGGCGTCTCCATAAGCCACTTGCCGCATGTGGGACAGCACACCACCCGACAGATGCCCGGGGGTTTTCTTTCGTGGTTTGAATTTCGTGGTCATTTTTCAGGTCCAGTAGTTGTGCCACCATGGCTTGCAAAGAACGTATCAGAGCCCACGCTTCAACAAGATGGGTGCGGAAGTCGATAAGGTGTTGCTGCATTGCTGATGATTGCCCCGCGTTCCCGGTGCCGTCGCTGGGTCTAATGTTGCAGTTCTGCATTATGTTCCGATTAGCCCAGCAATTTAAGCTCTTCGGATTGTGGATCACAGGTAGTCCTCCCCAAGCATTGACTTCAAGAATTGACGCTCCCAATTAGCATCCCTGCGTCTCCGGAGGGATGCCTCTGGGTCGAGACCCTGCAAGCTATGGTGCTCCAGCTTTCCAGTGAGGAATCGGATGGACACCCTCACTACAGGTGACTTGGTGCCGGGGGTGGCCTTTAGGCGGGAGACTTCTGATTCAAGCACGGGCACACTGAAAGGGACAGTGAGTTCTTTGTCTCTCCAAACTTTTCCGCAGCATGAGCATTTATGGGTAGTAACGCGGACTATGCCGACGATTACGCTGACCCCTCCCACCCTTTTCCCACAGGAAGCGCATTCCACAGCTAGACCCCCTCCAGTTCATTGAAAAACAGGTACGCGACGACTGGTGGCTTGCCGGTAGGGGTCATAGCCACTTTGTACATATCGTCGGTGCCCCCCTTGAGGCTCGGGAGGATCGCCTGTACTGTCCCAACATCACCCTTCTTGCAGATGTACCTCCAAGGACCATCGTCCGCTATCAACCTTACCCCCACACCATTTTTGAAGTGGGGACGATTGATAGGCTTCAGAGCCTCGTAAGGCCGGTACTCGACAATAATCCCCAGAGCCTCCAGTTCCTCGTAGGATGGCTGCTTGGGCTTGCGAATGAAGGTGACCCCCATTAGGACCCTGCGCTCATTCTTCCGGCTCCAGAATTGGCCGGCATATGGCACACCTATCAGTGTAGGGCCCCTTCGGGTTGTAAAGACGTGTCTTCCACCCCAAGTGAGTGGCATCTGCCCGCGCTTGGGACTCTCTACCTGCTGGGTATGGGGATTTACCCCCATCCACTAAGGCCCCACAAGTGTCGCACACCACTGAACAGCCGTACAGAAGACTCATGAAGGTGCTCCAACTATAGGCTCAAGCTCCCACGCATGGAACAGACACGTCAAACGTTTCTCGGGGGGGCGCGGTTTATCCAGCTTTACTTCCACTACCGCATACCGCTTACGATCCTCATCAGATGCCCCATAAGAATGAGGAACCGACCTGATAACTACCCCGGTGTCCCCCACGTTCCAATGAGTGATCCACCCATAGAGGTCGTTGGTTACCCGCACCCTATCACCCACCATGAATACGTTTAAAGGGCGAGAGACTGGGGACGCCTTCTTATGAGTGAGGGTTAAACCCCCCTTACTTGGTGTGGGGGGTAGGATGCCCAAATCCACTAGGGCTTGCGTTTGCCGTTCAGTAGGGGGAGCCTCATCCCCTTTCGGTGCAATTGATTGCACCGGGGCTTTGCGCGTTAGAGTAAGTGCCATTCTAGTCCCCTGTCTCCATTGTTAATGCCCCTCCAAGACGATTCAGCCCGCTTGAGTGGAAAGGACAGAAGGAGCAGGGGGCGAGGCCGGGGCTAGGGTAGGTGGGCTGTCTTCAGAAACGCACAGTCCCTTTGCCCTAGCAATTCTGGCCCATGTAGCATCTTGAGTGCAGGCGTACTCATCCACTACACTCATGGTCATCTTGGCTTTGTCCGGGCTGCCGATAGTGTTATGGACCTGTGCATTCAAGCGGCCCTCACACATCATTCGCAAGAAGGTAGTGGAGAAAGTAACACCAACCCCGGGACCAACCCCACCTAGGGACGTTGCGCCATCGCAAGTATTGCTAGTGAAGATAGACGTGTTTCCCATGGCGGGGGTATTGTTCGGCATACCGCTGTAATCGTGGGTCACGTACTGTGGGCTGGCTATGAACCCTATGCCGTAGGGACTAGGGCCATAGGCGCCTCCACTAGCGCTACCTTGACTACTGCCCCCTCCGTTCCCACCACTACCCCCTGCGGCCTTGACGCCCACCCGAGTCTTGTTGCTGGCCTTGGTGACTACAGTGTTATCAACACGGATGTTGATCGGCGCTGTACTTGCAGAGGAGCTTGCTGAGGCATTTGCCGTCACACCTTCCTTGGGCGGCGTGGTGCTCGTGGCAAAGGCTGAAACCGTACAAGCTCCGAGTAGGAGAGGGATCAGAAGGTACTTCATATTACAGGGACTACTTCGCATAGCTGGGCCTCTTTGGTTAAGTGCTGCTGGTGGTACTACTAGATATCTCTCAAATGCACATCATCTCTTCTGCATTGTGGGCTGCTACTTGGGCTGCGTCGTAATCCTCATTACGCCAGCAGAACTCGTTAAAGTCCAGCCTACGCACCTTCTCATTGCAGGTACCCTGACGATCAACGATGGTCACACCCTTGAGGGTGATCGCAGTAATCGTACCATCATAAATCAAGTTGTAACTACCGTAGGCAGCGAGGTCCCCAACCATGAAGGAATTACAGAGAACGCCATGCCTGAAGATGGAAATACTTTTGCCGGGAACCACTTCAACCATGTACTTGGTTGATTCTGACGGGTAGATAGTGCCGTGAAACTTGCGGGCCTTGGTCATCACTTCGATCAGTTGAGCGCTCATGTCTGCCTCAGTGCAAGTTGATGCGGGAGAGGCGCTCTTCTACCTCATATAGCGCGTCTTCCAAGTCCATGTCCATTTCAACACACATGGCCCGAATAGCATTGACATTGGGGAGGAGTTCAACCCTACCATACAGGTTTTTGACTGTTGCATTAACCACTGCAACTTGGGGGAGGCTCACTTCCCTGATCCACTTTTCAACTCGTCTCATTTTTGCCCTCCGTGGCGGTTTGTTTAGTCGTCCTACAACCTATATACTACCGGATTGGTTTGGTTTGTCAATACCATACTGGATTATTTTTGCGGGAGCTTGATTTCTCTCGACACCCGTCGCAGCACCATGATTGGACTGAGGCGCATAAGTATCGCAGGGCTATCGTGCGGAGGTAGGTAACCCCAGAGGGTGTAAATGTCCTCTCTACTCAACCGGGACACTCGCAGGGTATCACCACTCCGTTTCTCGCATAGGGGGTACTTGTCCACCCAAGAGGATACAGGGGGGAGCACTGACCCTGCTGAATTGGTGTAGCCAAACATGGAGTAGAAGCCCGGGTGCATGATTCCCCGCTTCTGTGCTGCCGGTGCGTGGAAAGCCACGTCGGGAAGAATGGCTGTCAGGGATGAGTTGCACATGGGAGATATGAGGGACACCAGTCTGTTTGATGCCACCAGTAGAAGGCGACGACCAAGCACAGGACACCCCCAGTCAGGGAACTTGATGTCATACAGGCGGGTCCTCTCAAAAGCATACTCCTCCGACAGGTAGTCCATCAGGTCGAGAACATACCCCTTACCCTTGCCAACCACCATCTCCTCGTAGGGTAGGTCGATGATTACGGTGTGGTCTTCAGGCCCTACATGCTCCCCTACGGCATTGAAGGGGTAGGCCAGTGCCTCACTGAACTCATGCTCAAACCCGGAGAGCCCAGACTCCACCAGAACCACCCCGGGAGGCACGGACAATTCGTCCCGCACTCCGGTGAATGAATGGACGTGTATTCCTTTTTTCATGACTACCACCTGTAGTTGCACTTGTTGCATTCGTGCGTGGTTTTGAGCGGACCTACTTCAATGTTCCCGGCCCCTTGGTGAGTTGGTATCGTGAGGATCATGCCCTGCTCTTCCACCTCAAAGCCTGTCAAGCTGAGGTCGAATCCGCTGGTGCTTAGGTCCTTCATTTCCCGGCGAAGGGCTGTAGCATCCCAGCTTCCGGTATTCACCTCGTTGTCTGCCACTCGCAGGTACTTGGCTTCGGTCTTGGTGATGTGTCGTACAACCACCGGCACGGCCTCCATTTTGAGCCGCAGTGCGGCCTCTCTGCGCCCGTGGCCCTTGATGATGACCATATCCTGATCGACTACTATGGGCTGGTCAAAGCCGAATTCCTTGATGCCTGCCATCAGGGTTTCTAGCTGACGTTCCGGGTGGTTCTTCGCGTTCTTCTCGTAAGGAATGAGGTCCTTTGGATTCAGATAGACGACTTTCATCGCTCCTCCCAAAAAGTGTTCGTGCAGCGGGGGCAAACCAACATCAGCCCCTTGAATGACGGGGCCCCGGTCCCGGATACCTCTACCTTATTCTTCTCCCCGGGGGTAGGCTTGGCGGGCTTTGTCTTGAGGAAGTCAAACAGGGCCTCTGCCCCGGTACCCCCTTCATGCACGAAGTCAGCAAGCTCCGATTTCACGACATCGAAATCAGTCTCCCCGAGTTCAAACACGCGATTGTCTGCTATCCGGGAGGCTTGAACTTGCTCTGGCGTGAGGTCGTCTCGGACAATGACCGGCACTAGCTTGCGGTTGGCGTACAGAGCCGCCATGTACCTGCCGTGCCCCTTGATAATCACGTTGTTCGCATCGACCACGATAGGCTGATCGAAGTCATACCGGGCAAGCAGGTTGGCAATGTCGGCTACGTTCTTCCTGTCATGCGTCTTGACGTTCTGGTAGTAGGGCTTGAGGGCCGTGGTCGGCAGAAAGTAAATCTGAAAGACGTGCGGCTTCACTCCTCACCTCCTACGACTAGATTTGGTGGATTCTTGTGAGCAACTATAAAAGTGTCTCCATCAGGGATTATGGAGATTGACGCTGCCGGGGGGATGCTGCTCATGTCTCCGCAAACTCTGATAGGACCGGAAACCGCCAGTACCGCAGAAAGAAGCCTACGCAAGGTAGCTACCTTACTGCTTTCCGCTCTGGCGAGAGACTTCAGTGAGTCGATGTCTTTGGCCATTCCAGCGTACATGAGGGCTTGTTCAAGGGAGGTACCCATGACTAGCCTCCCTTCACCACTTTGCGCTTGTTGGGCACCCACGACTTGGAGTAGGGGACGTTTGCCACATCCTTCTTCTGGAAGATGTTCTCCATGAGCAGGGTCTCTACTTCGTGTTTGTCGGCCCCGATGCCCTCGCAGATTTCAGGGATAGTCACCCCGAAGTCGTTGTGCAAGGCAGCAACAATGTCGTGCATACGGATGGCCATGTGATTTCCCTTGGCGCGATTGATCCGAATGGTCAGCATCATGCGTTCAGGCTTGGTGAGTTCAAGCACCACCACAGGGACGAAGCCCTTGGTCATGTGATTCACCTCCGGGTCTGTCTTGCACAGGGTAAAGCGGTGGTACCCGTCGATTACCTCGTACTGCCGGTCAGGATCGTCCGGGTCATGAGATACCAGAATGGGCTGAATCCAGCCTTGCAGCATGAGGCTGAGTTTCAGGAGTTTCATCTCCGGGGACATAACCACATTGGGGTTATACGAGTTGGCCTTGAGGGTGTTGGCATCAACCCACTGAATACGGCTGACCGGATGATTGCCGCGCTTTGACAGGTCGGACATAAATGCTCCTTGTTAGTCCCAACAAACTTCGATAAGGGTTGAGTCTGGTTGCAGAATGACCCCGCTGAGGGTGGTCCAGTCTTTTCCGTACTTCCCGTAAATGGCTGGGTCCGGGGTATGTTCCCCACCCGACATGACGGTGGCTACCTTGGCGGTACCCTTGTATGCAGTTAATTGCACCGAATCCAGCCAAGGGTTACCAGAGGGAGCATCCTCAAAATAGGGGATGTCCTTTAGACGGCCCGCCACAGGGAAGAATGCCCCGAGATTGGCAAAGCGGGGTGCTAGCTCGAAGAGGTTTCCTTCAGCCACCCTGCGCTTCATGCGCTTGAACCTGTTCGGGAGTTTGTACCGGACGTGCATCATGCCATGGCAGGTTGGGCACAATGGCTTGGTTATCTCCACGTAGGTTTCCCAAGTTGATCCGTATTCCTCAGCGTGATAGGTGTTCCACCCGTCTTTTTGATGCTTGGCCCCGCACAGAAAGCACGTTTCAGGGACCGGGAGTTTTCCCTTTTTGAGGTCAGCGTAAAACTTGTTGCCCCGGACATCCCGGATTGTTCCTATCCAGCCGTTGTATGCAGGTGATGCCATGAGTAGTGTCCCCTAAAACTCTATACTACCAGATTTGGCTGGATTGTCAAAGGGATTTCACCATATAGGCCACGCCCTTGTTGCGGGATTGAACCTTAAATCCGTCCTTGGTGTATTGAGGCTCCGACTTGTCGCCAGCATAGGTAGATGCCTTTGAAGCCCCGGACTCCCCGGCTAGATCAAGGCGGGCATCGCACAGAGCACCATACACTCCCATGCGACGATACTCGGGAAGAACCACGTCACTCTTGAACCGCAAAGTTCCGTTCGGTAGGACTGACAGGGCGACAACCCCTACAGCCTTGCCACGGATGTACCCGAAAATCCACTGCGTCCCGGGGTTGTTCCCCCACGACATTCCGGGCTCCTTCTTGAATGGGGCAAGGGTTGCGTACAGTGTGGGGTCGTCATACTCAACAAGCTCAACGTGCAGGGTCTCCCCGACGATTTCATACTCGCGCTTCAAAGTCCAAATCCTCCTGAGAAGGTGCAACTACAAGGGGGACGTTGCCCCAGAAAGTGCCACTGGCGATAGCCCTGAACACCCGCAGTACTGCCATGTTGCCAAGGGGAAGGCCCCGTGCCTCTCCATCAAGACGAGTCGCCTTGGCGCTTTCCACGTACTGAATTGCGTCGTCAAGGAGGTCCGGGCCCACGTAATCCTTGGCGAACTGCATGCACCCGTCCATGGTGTGTTCGTAGCCCTTCATTAGCTGGTCGTAATCAACGTCCTCACCGTACCTGAACGTCGTCTCGATTTCGGGCATGAGAGCCACGAGTTGCTGGTAGAACATGGGCTCCATCTGCTTCATGCGGTAAAGCTGGCTCTTGGCTCGGTCATGGGTAACGGTTGAGACGCGGAGTAGGCTACCTGACCATGCTTGCAGGTCATAGACCGGGCAGTATTCAATCCCCTGCTCATAGAACCACTTGAACACGTCGTTCTCTGTCCAGTCGTAAATCGGCTTTGCCATCCAAGTGGTCTTGGTAGTCCGGGAAATGTAGTTGTCTCCCACCTTGGCCGTCACACCCATGAATCGCTTGAGTGACTCGTCGGCACGAACACCAGTGAGGATGGCTATCTTCCCCGGGGGATTGAAGTACCCAAAGGTAGCAGCATCAAAGGAGTACTCATCCAGCCCCGAAGTATCGATGCCCAATGAACGCACTGCATAGTCCGGAGGTTGCCGGTGCCACTGGCGCTTCGGGTCCCAAGCAGTGAAAGGCAGGTAGCGACCCATAACGTACTTGCCTCCCTTCATGGGCACTGCAAGCCAGTGGAGATCGTATTTCCCTGAATCATGCACCTTCTTGACGAAATCAACTACGGTATCGCTGATTACTTCTTCGTCTCGAAAGATGACGTGGATTTTCTCCTCTATACCAAGCTCCCGATAGACTTCCTCAAGGAGGGTAAGGACCACCCACGAATCCTTACCCCCAGAGAAAGAGACCCAGAGAGAATCGAACTGGTTTATCAAGTAACGCAGCCGTTCCTTGGCCGCGTCAAGAACATTGATGTCGAGATACTGCTTCTCTCTGAGCTTTTCCATCAGGTGATCCTCATGGCCTGACGCTTGTTCCAGTATTCCTTGTCCTCAAGGAATGCAGGACGCCAAGTGTCCCCCTCAACGTAGTAGTTCATGGGCATCACCATCTTGACCCCCTCCGTCACTGCGAGGCCGGCGTGTTTGATGTCCCTCCCGCGCATGAGCAGGATGTTGCCACGCTTGGGGAAGACGGTTGTCAGCCGGCCCTCGTCATTGCGACGATAGGCCCCGGTGGCTCCGCTGGTTGGGTTGTCATTCAGGTACAGGAGCACAGTGATAGGCTGGGTATCGTAGTGGTACTCCTGCTGCCCTTGATTGTCCCGGTAGATCAGGGCCAGCACTGAGCTATCAAAGTACGGGGACTGGATAGCCTTCATGCCGGTAATGGCCTGAACGAGTGGCAGAAGGGCATCGTACCACCCCTGAACAATCGGCGTGAGCATCAGAAGGTCGCTGTAGTCGAAGTAATCATACCTCGTGATTCCTCCAAAGGTGAGGGTGTCGGGATCGCCCGGGGCATCAATATCTACAGAGCCCTTGGGCTTGCTGGCCATGAGGGTGTCGAACACGCTCTCCACAGAAGCGTCCGGAAGAACACCCTCCAGAACCGTCAGGAAGTTGGTCTGGAATTCGGCAATGTGCCGTTGCAGGTCAAGCATTTTCTTCTCCCTTCAGAACTATTGCAGCATAGCCGGTGCTGTACCCGACATAGCCGGCGAACGTGTCTCGCATCCAATCGGACTGGCCTTGCAGGTACAACTGCACGCCAACTTTGGCCACGGAATAGGCATGGTCGGCAAAGGGCAGGGTCGCTTGCTTCTGCACAGTCACCCCGCGCAAAGCGGAGATAATCATGGCCTTACCGGAGCACTTCTGATCCCCGGCCCCAAGAAGCACCCGATAGTGGTCCCCTTCATCTGTCACGGCATAGGGGAAGAACGGGTACAGCTTGCAGTCCAGTGGTTTGTCAGTCACACAGGTGGCTGGGTCCCGCTGGCAAGTGATTCCCTCGGTAGCAGTCCCCACGGTAGGAGACCACCCGGAGGTATCACCGTTCTTCAGGTATTCCATTTCCCCGGGGAGGAGGCCAATCCAGTTCCCGAAGTGGAATTTGCAGCACTGGCAATTGCCCTGCTGGATGAACATTCCGCACAGTTCCATGGTGCCGTCCCCCATGGTGGCGTGCAATTCTTGCAACTTCAACTCCCGCTCGTACATCATCATTTCCTTCACAAAACCCCCTACGATTGGGGCGAGACGGACTTGTTGCTCGGGGGTTAGTCCGGCCCACCCATTGAGAACTCCGAAGCACTCCTCGGACCCGCAGAGGCAGGGCATGCCTCCCTGCGCCTGATTCATGTCCATGGTCATGTAATTGAACGTAAGCTCGTCCCCGGGCTCTAGATCACGCAAGGCGTACCCGACAACAAAGAAGCCTCCGAGCTCATCGCAATCCACGTCCAACCGAATAGACGGCTCACAATGATGATTCAGGTGCTTAATTGTCGGGTCATACAGGTGGGACCAAGCCCCAACTTGAAGGGTGAAAGGCGTGCATCTGTCTGTGAGGTCTTCCGAAGTGAAGGGTACCACCAGAACCCTGTCCCCAGCCTTGGCGCTGTGAGAGATGTGCAGCCCATCATCAACCAGCCCATTCTTTATTACGGGGGGAGTCACAGTTTCACCTCGGGAAGCTCAGAGATGAAATCGGTAACCCGCTCTGCGATGGTCTCACCTTCCCGGTTCGCCTTCAGCCACTTGATGAAGCTGCTCCACTTGGAGTGCTGATCCTTGTTGTCAAAGATCATCACGTACTGATAGGTGGCCTGAATGTCTGAGGTTGTGTCCTGCGTGGTAGCGTGGTCAGGAGAAGCGTCGTCAGGCACGTCTGCGGGGCCGTCAGTGACTTCGGAGCCCTTGGCCGATACCTTGGTAGCCATTTGAAGCTCAAAGCTCTCCAGATCGCCCGTAGAGAAGCCTGTCAGGTTCAGGTCGAATCCTGATGTCTGGATGTCTCGAAGCTCAGTGGCAAGGGTGGCCATATCAAACCCAGTGCTCAGAGTAAGCTGGTTGTGAATGATCCGGTAGGCACGAATCTGTTCAGGCGTGAGGTCTTTGAATACGAGGGCCGGGACCTTCTTCATTCCCATAAGCCGCAGTGCTTTCACCCGACCATGGCCCTCCACAATCTCGTAGTTCCCATCCACTGCGATAGGATCGCGGAAACCGTACTCCTGAATGGAGGCGACGATCTCTGAAACCTGCTTGGCCGTGTGCTGCTTGGCATTGCGTGGAGACTCAACTACGTCCGCCAGTGCAATTAGTTGCAGTTCAAACGGAAGGGACTCGTCCTTCTGGATGGGGGCGGATACGCCCTTAACTGCCTTGGTCTTGATTGTGACTGCCATTTCCAACCTCCTCTACACGCTGCATTCGATCAATGAAAGTCTGAATTGGGATATTGAACATAGCCCAAATCTCACGTCGCATGGTGAGTCCATGCACTACCCCTGCTGAAGCATCCGACACGTCTTTTGACCCATTTGGAGGGTGGTCAATCTTCCCGGTCTTGTTGTCCTTCTCAAGGGACAGGAACTCAGTAAGACAATGCTCGTGAGCCGGTGCCTCTATTCTACCATCGTAAAAAGCCGCCTTGGTTAGGTCATAAGGAGTATTGGTCACGTCCATGGACTGCCTACCAGCAATGAAACCCTTCTGCTTCAGTAGCTGAATGGAATCAACGGACTGAAATGAGTCGAAAGTCACCCACTGGATATTCATGCCACGGTCCCGCAGGATGTACAGGATGTCCCTGATTTTGTAGAACAGAATCTCGTCTCCCTTGGGCGGACGTACTCTGAGCATGCCGTCAAACCTGATGACCGGCATTACCTCGGTTTCCTTGTGCCCGCCATTTACCCGGGTCGCTACCTTGAACCCGGGGACGTGACCGATAGCCATCCCACAGGAGTCGTTTGTCACCCCCAAGTCAATGTGCGCCCACCGTGGTAAATGGAGGTCTTTTACATGGCCCAGCCGCAGGTGTAGCTTGGTGGATACAAAGTCTGTCTCGTTCAGGGTGAAGATGTTCTCCACCTTACCAAAGCACTCATTTACCTTGGCAACGTTGAGAAGGAACGGGTATCTGGCTAGGGTGCCCACGCCGGCTATATCCCGGAGGGCTCCGATGATGTCGTCTTCAAAGTCGGTCTTGTACTCAAGGGGTACAGACACAACCATGTGAGCATCCTCTGCGTCCGTCTGCTCGTCGGGTGCGAGAATATGGGCCTTCCGAGTCAGGTCGCCCACAAAGACGCTGAACCACCCACTGTTGAATGTGCCAGCAGGCTTGATGTCCCACACACGCTTGTCGTAAATGTAGATTGTGGGGTCAGTCTTCGCCTCCTCTATTTTCTGGTCCGTGAATTCTCCGGGGTATCTCTTGGAGGACACAAGGCACAGGATACCGGGCATTCTCCCCGAGTCCATGAAGCGGGACTTCCTACGCCTTGACAGACCATCGTAGATTGTCCGCGCTTGGTTATAGGTGCCTCGGTCAATGCTCTTCTTGGACTGGTGCGTTATGGCCATGAAGTTCAGTTCGTCAATGATCCCGCCGATCACGTTCTGGCCGATTGATCCGGTGTCTGTGCCTATAGATTTCACCTCAATACGACCCGGGAACTTCAGGTACTTACGCAAGCGGGCATTGAACGGGAACACAGTCCGGAAGTATGCCGACTGCTCACAGATTTCCCGGAAGCGTATGTAATCAACCGCGTGTGCCAAGCTCCCACTCATTGACTGGAAAATCAAGAGAATCTCGGAAGTCGAATCCATGCCAAAAGTGCTATGAGGGTCCCGGAAGCATGACAGCAGGTAAAGCTGGTACGCGAGGGTATAGAGGGCACTCGTGGTCTTTGCGCTGTTGCCAGTAATGAAGACCCGGCCATTACGGCGAGCAATGAAAAATCCAGTCTTAGTGGCAAAGCAGTACATAAAACCGTCTTCTGACGGAATTCTACGGATAGGTGTTTTTGGCACCCCCTGCATAGTTACTTCTGTGTTGGAGTTAAATCTAACCAACCACGTAGGAGAAAGGCTGCGTGAGTCGTACTCCATGACTGTGCGGTACCCTGCTGCGGAGCCAGCATAGCTCATGAAGTCAGCCTCCTCCTTGAGTGTGGTGCAGAAAGTATTTTTATTCCCATCCCAATGAAGGGACTCCTCCACCAACACACGCAAGGATTCAGAGGAAAGCCCCCAAGCGAATGACGAAAGAAGTTTAATAGCCACCGGGGCCTTGAACCCAAAGCGAACATAGCCAGCACTATTCTTCTTGAACTCAACGTACTTGATTCCCGCCGCAATGAGAAGCTCACGAGCCCTCTCTATCTTGCGGTGCTTCTTTAGGTTCAGGTAGCACTGCCCGGTGGATAACGTCCGAATGGTAGCATCAGCGCACACCATAACTTGCACCCGTAAAAGGGACTCGTCTGGATCACGCCCATCTACTTGGAAGGTGGTAAGGAATTTGCCAGAGAACCCTTTCACTGAGCGTGCATGGCAGGTAGCAATCTCTTGGGCCGTGCGTACCTCCAGCCTACCGGATTTTGGCTGGCGAAATAGGACGCGATGCTCTGAGGACAGTGCCTGATCTATACCGTACTTGGTTTTGAAGTGAAGGAACTCAGTGCATGACCGTACTTGGTAGTGTTCCGGCACTCGAAACTCTGCCTTACCTGTTTGGGAGTTGTACTCCCCTACTTGCATTCCCTCCTTATAGGCATCCATTCGCACCCACCCTGTAGGGGTGAGAAACTCTGTATCTGCTGACAAAGGACCAATGCCCCCGGTGAATACCACCTCAGTGTAGGGGTTGGTCAGTCGATACCCGTCAGGGTTGTTGATCTTGATTAGCTCTTCAATGACCGCAGGGTAAATTTCATTTCGGGGGCGGGCAAGGAAGTCCCCACTGAACATGAACTCTTCAATATCCGCAGGATACCGCTTCAAGCCCAAGAAGAGGGGAAGCTCAATTACATTCACCCCAGAGTCGTATTCATCCACTGCCCGGAGGTAGTGTTCCTTGAATGTCTGATTGCCTTTGGCAACAATGGGTATCTGGTCCCGAATGAATGTGAGCATATCCGGAACAGACATACCGTCTAGGGGGCTCGACATAGCTTAGGATTCTAATGCGCGGAGACGGGCGAATTGCTTCAAGCGCAGGGCCATGTCAAAGGTGATCTCCTCTGCTTCAACTACTCTGGCGCTTGCTCCATCCACCATGTTGAAATTGCCGGTGGAAACCATGCCCCGAACAATATGCTCCACCACGGGGGCGGAATAGACCCCGCAGGATGCCAAGAAAGCATTCTTGTCTGACTCTGCTTTCAGGGCTAGGGACATGGCCCCCACTTTTACCCGGGGATCAGTGATACCGGAGGAACTGCTCATGGTCAATGCCATGGAGCGTACTTCATCGTAGAACGCTAGGGAGTCTCCTATCAGGTAGGGAACATCTACCTTGGAAACATCCAGACGCATGCGGGCGTCGAGAAGGTTCTTTATCCGGTAGTACATGGCCACGCCGATGTTCAGTATCTTGCGGATTTCCTCCGGGGATACCTTACGGATGAGCATGCGGTGCATGAGCACTATTCTGGCTTCTTGCTGTTCCAAGTCGAGACGGTGGCTGAGGTTCTGTGCCCTCTCTGGCTTGGGCTCAATGAACTTCTCCAGTTCCTTATCCGTATGGTCGTGATACTTGCTCAGGGACTGTTCTAGGCTTTGGGGGGTCTTTGCACTCTTGGGTTGGGTTCCCGCCTTTGTTGGCTGCTTTGTACGGGTTTTCTTTACCCCCGGCCCAGAGTTAGGTGCCGTAGATTGAGGTACTTCTGCCTTCTTGGTGATATGAACTGCCATTGAGTACCCCTACACGATCTGTTCGAACTGCTCTACTATTTTGTATTCTACCACCCGATTCTAATGATCGTCAAACGAGGGGTCTTTCCCAAGGATTGTTGGGGTTTTCGGGTTGTGTCTGAATTCATGCCCGTTGATAGTGGAATCCCAAAAATACACTATACAAATGAAGAGCCCCCACTGCGGATAAGGTTGCAGTAGGGGCCCAATGGAGAATTGCGACTATGGAGGCTGGCTCCACATCCCCCTGCGCTAGCGAAAGGAAACATCAGCCCCCGCTTGACGAAGGGACCACCGCTAATGCTATACCGCTTGAGCATCCGCCGCAACATGTTCCTCGATGCGCTCCCCGGTGGCGTCTTCCACAACACCACCAGCGGCGATGTACTCCACGACATCCATTGCGGTTGCCGTGCGAATCTTGTACTTGCCCTTGACGACATGGCTGAGAGCTTGGCCCTGACCATTCGCTGTGACGAGGGTGAGCTCATCATCGTTTTCCACTGCATACACTCTTGCCATCTCAATCTCCTATTTATACTGCGGTTAATAGTCCTTGATATCTCGGACCAACTATCCCAACATTAGACCGAGAAGGCTCTACTGCTGAGAAATCTCTCTGTCACGACCATGGCTCTCTGTTCAGTTATGGTGGTCATGGTCGTGCAATTAGTTGCAAATTCTTGGCAGTTTTAGTTTAGGAACGTCACAGGTCTTTAACCCATTCCGCCCGCGTCCGGTCTGCCAACCGAATAACCACCTACTTTGTGTTTTACTTGCGTGTCGCTATGTCGTACCCGGTGTATGACACTCGCTGCAACCACCGCTCACCACTGGAGAAAGTGCCTCCGCTGTTCTTGAAACTCTAAATAGGTGGCGGGCGAAAGTGCCGGGACTACCCCGTTAATTTCGGACCTATCTAGCTTGCGGATGGCAGGAGGGGGCGGGAGACCACCCGCGCCTGACCAGTCCGACGTTCCTTTCGCCCACCTTGAAAGGTACTGGTGGCCATGCAATGAGTCGGTTTGCGCCGCTGAATCTTGGCCCTCATGAGGCCGGTGCTTCCAGCAAGCTGTTCTCTACGCGCCAATACCCTTCAAGGTGGGCAGTCCGGTTTTTCCCGCAGCAAGTTTATCCCTCACTTGTTGCCCGGACTACCCGTTGCGGGATTACTCGTCCCCGCCCTCCCCGTCATCGACGCTGGCCCCGTTGTTCGCCATGGCCTTCAGCTTCGTGCCGACCTTGAACCGGACAGCGGTGTGAGCCGGCACCATCACCATGGTGTTGGTTGACGGGTTGCGCTTCTCGGCAGCTTCCTTGGCCGTGGAAATGAACTTGCCGAAGCCCGGAAGGACGACTTCTTTCAGATTGGCCATGGCCTCGCCAACGGCTTCCTCGTAGGCCAGAACCATGATCTCGGCGATAGACAGCGGGACAGCCTTGCCGGCTGCACGGACCTTCTCTTGGATGGCCAGAGCGAGTTCCTTGCGGGAAACCTTCTCAACCGGAGCGGTGGGCTCGGGTGCCGGGGTCGGTGCCGGGGCGGCTACCTTGGGAGGTGCAGACTTGGCGGCGGCAGCTTTGGGGGCGGGGGCCTTCGGTGCGGTGACAGCCTTTGCAGGGGTGGCCTTCGGTGCAGGTGCAACTTCCGGAGCAGCGGCTTCCGGGGTGTTCTTCTTGATTGCCATTTGAATCTCCTTCGATCAATTACTTAGGTTTTACTTCGCGTAGTGTGCAACTGAAACATTTGAAACTGTCCCGATAGCCTCCCAACCCCCGGGGCCCATTATAGACAGGACCCCGAAGCCTTGGAAAGCCTTCTTAGGCCCTTTAGCTGGGCAGTACTGCGGAGATTTCCACGTCGGGAAAGACCTCGGAGAAGACGTTCAGCACCTCTTCCGCCGACTTGCCCTTCATCAGCTCCTCCAGAGACACCTTGAGCTTGGACGTGCCGCCAAGATAGTCGAGGCAGATGTTCTCCAGCGCCACGGTATCGACCTCGGTGCCGGTCTCGTGCTTGCACTTGTCCAGTGCCTCGCGGATTGTCGCCTTCTGGTCCTCGTGGAGCTTGAAGGTCATCGTAGTCGTCTTGGGAGACTCGGTAGCAGCCGGGGCCGCAGAGTCACCTTCCTTGACGGCAGCGGTGCGCTTCTTGATGAGGTCCTGAATTTGCAGGGTGGTCAGGCCATTGACGGCCAACAGCCAGTCATCGACGTTTTCCTTGGTCAGATGCGGTGCAAGGTCCTTGAGCTTGGTCCAGCCGAGGTGCTTGACCTGATCCCAAGTCACGCCGGATTCCACGAGGCCAGTGTAGATGCCAATCAGGTACCGG
>ERZ795061.1136-NODE-1136-length-26347-cov-21.344477_pt1 | contig 26347 bp, 30 predicted proteins | sample MGYA00375145_ERZ795061 | MGnify/ENA primary metagenome ERZ795061 (study PRJEB30190, sample SAMN05720144) | anaerobic digester metagenome | isolation source: active sludge of municipal wastewater-treating anaerobic digesters | place: USA | collected 2014-12-22 ... | reverse complement strand
CCAATCACAATCATGATATTCCAGATGGAAGGCTCCAGAAAGGCGATTACCGCCAAAATCAGAAAGAAAGTGGGAAAACACAGCATGATATCCACAAAACGCATAATAGAAGCATCAACCCATCCGCCGTAGAAACCGGCAACCGCGCCCAGAATCGTCCCGATGATAATCGCGATGCCGGTGGCGACAAAACCGACCTTGAGAGAAATTTGCGCGCCCCAGATCATCCGCGAGAGAACATCTCTTCCCAGCTGATCCGTCCCGCATAGATGCTGCCAGGAAGGAGGCGCCAGAACGTTCTGTAAATTGATTTCTCCGGGATCATAAGGCGCGAGCCACGGCGCCAGCACGGAAACGATGAAAAGCAGTAACACAACGCCAGCGCCGGTGACCATCAATTTATTCCTGTAAAATGTTTTCCAAAAATTCATTTTACGGCTCCCCAAAAATTATAACGCCATCACGAAACCCTGATGCGCGGATCCGCCACCGCGTAGGAGACATCAGCGATTAAATTGCCCAGAAGCGTCAGAATTGCGCCGATGAGCAAAATGCCCATCACCGTAGGATAATCACGCGCCATTACCGACATATAAAAAAGCTGTCCCATGCCGGGAATGGCAAAAATCGTTTCAAAAATAACGCTGCCGCCAATAAGCCCGGGAATAGAAAGCCCCAAAATCGTTATCACGGGCAAAAGCGCGTTGCGCAGTGCGTGTTTATAAATAACAACACGCTCGGATAAACCCTTGGCGCGCGCCGTCATAATATAATCCTGGCGGATTACTTCCAGCATGTTTGCCCGCATATAGCGCGAAAGCCCTGCCAGTCCGCCAAACGCGGAAACCAGCACGGGTAAAACAAGATGTTTCGCCAGGTCAACAATTTGCGCCCATGTGCTCATATATTCGTAATTAAGCGATCGCAGGCCGGAAATCGGCAGCCAGCCCAGATGAACGCCGAAAAATATCATCAACAAAAGAGCCAGCCAAAAAGTGGGCACGGCAAAACCGATAAAAACCACCACCGCCGTTATTTTGTCAAAAAGGGAATCCTGATGAACGGCGGAAAGCACACCGATGGGTACAGCCACGGCGATAATTATCAAAAGAGACAAAAGATTGATCGAAATGGTTATCGGCAGGCGCTCCATAATTTTATCCGCCACCGGCCGGTGGTCACTCGCAAAGGATGTTCCTAAATCACCCCTGGTGATTTTTTTCAGCCATGACCAATACTGCACATGAACCGGCTTATCCAACTCATACAAGGCCCGGAGTTGCTCTTTCATTTCCACGGAAGCCTTGGGGTTCATCTGCGTCTGCAAATCGGTGGGCGAGCCGGGAGCCAAACGCATTACCGCAAAACAAATAATGGTGATTCCCAGTAAAAGCGGAATCATGAAAAGCAATCTTTTGATGATATATTTGAGCATTTAAATTTCCCGATTTTTTACGCGCCGGAACCAGCCGCTTAAATAAAATCCAGAAAGCCTGCTTCTTTGATGTTTTCTAGTGATTTCCAGAGTGCCTTTTGGTCATGCGCCTCCAGCGTAATCACCGGTTTGATTTTTCTTTTGTCCAGAACAGCAAGAAGTTCCGCGAACGGAAAAGTGCCCTCGCCCACTGCCAAATGCTCGTCTTTCTGCCCGAAATTGTCATGCAGGTGCAGCTGCCCTAAATACTTGCCCAGTTCCCTGAACCACACTTTCAGCGAGGCGTAAGAAAAAGCATTGAAATGTCCCGTATCGAAACAAAAACAAACGCTGTCCGAAGCAAGCGCTTCAAAGAGACGCCGTAATAAACGAGGGCCCTTGTCATAGACGTTTTCCAAAGATAAAACAGTGTCATATTCTTTGGCCAGGGGAATCAGTTCCGTCCAGGATTTGACAGAAGCCTCCAGCCATAAATCATCACAATCCACGTAATAACGGTCGTCAAACATGGGGTGGCAGACAATACGCAAGGGCCGGAAATACTGCGCCAGTTCGATTGCTTTCTTCATTCTGTCCACGCTCACCTGGCGGATTTTATCGTCCAAAGCTCCGGGACGTAAATCCATAAATGGGGCATGAAACGTTATTTTTAACCCGGCTCCATTTAAAATTTTTGCTGTTTCTCTACATTTTTCCTTGTCCAAACTTTTTAATACGTGCTGGTTGAAATAAATTTCCAGATTCAGTCGGTGTTCAAGAACGATTTTCTGATGTTCGGGCAAAAGATGAAACGGCATGTGTATCTGAACTTTGCTGACTACGTCCCGCATTGTCAAACCCTTTATATATAAAATTAATTTTGCTTACCACGGCAAATTTATTTTCACAACAACCAAATATCTGAGCAAAATATTTTTTAATTTATGGAATTCAAAACAGACAAACTGATATTTTTTGTCAAAATGTGACATTGTCATCTCCCCTTTTTTATGGCATAAGTTTGCAAATTCCGTTTCTAACAGGGGGTATATTTGGCGGTAAAGAAAAACGAGACACGAAGGAGGCTGCTTTTATGCATCAACGCAACTTTACAGAAAAAAGCCAAAGACATTGTTGTGCTAAATATTAAAGATATTTCCAGCTTTGCCGATTATATGCTGATCTGTTCTGGCTCCAGCGAAAGACAGGTTCAGGCTATTTCCGGTGCCATTCAGGAATATTTAAAAAATGCGGGTATCAGACCTCTGGGCGTGGAAGGAGAAGAAAACGCGCAATGGGTCTTGCTTGATTACGATGACATTGTAATTTCGGTTTTTCTGGAAAGAATACGCTCGTTTTACGACATAGAAAATTTATGGGATGCGCCCAAAATGCACATTAACGAAAGTAAAACAGAAATAAAACGATTAAACAAGGCAATGTCTTGAACTGGAAAAACATTATCCAAAACACAACTGATATCTTTTATCCGCCCATCTGTCCGGGATGCACGGCAATTTTACGGCCGGAAGAAGAAAAATATTTTTGTTCTGATTGCCGCGAAAAAATCAGGTTTTTAACCGGCAGTATCTGCCCTGTCTGTGGAATAGCTTTTTTCGACAGCCCGGCGGGCAATCACCTGTGCGGCAATTGCATCGGACAAAGACCGTTTTTCTCTGTAGCCCGCGCGGTGGCGGCCTACGAAAATACCATCCTGAAAACTATTCAAAAATTCAAATACGGCCGCGATTTATCCACCGGTTCTGTCCTTGCCCGCTTTATGGCTGATTTTTCTTTTCCGGATTTTGACTACAAAAAGTACTCATTAATAGCACCTGTTCCTCTGCATATCAAAAAACTGAGGCAACGCGGATTCAACCAATCAGTAATTCTCGCAAAAGCCCTAAAAAAAAAATGGCGGTTGCCCTTAAATTATTTCTTGCTAAAACGCACTAAATTTACTTTAACACAAACCGGTTTGGACAAAAAAGAACGGGAAAAAAATATAAAGGGCGTTTTTAAAGTAAGCCGCGACGAAGCAGTTGACGGCCAAAATATTATTCTCGTCGACGACGTATATACGACAGGCTCAACACTAAATGAGTGCGCCAAAACTTTGCGTAAAGCCGGCGCGAAGGAAATTGCCGCTTTAACGCTGGCGAGGGTCATTTAACCAAATGGATTGATATGAAAATAATATTAGATAGAAAAACGTTAAAAAGAAAGCTGGAAATTCTCAAAAAACAAGGCGAAAAAATCGCTTTTACCAACGGGTGTTTCGATATCCTTCACGTCGGCCACGTCCGTTACCTAAAAAAAGCAAAAAAAACCGCAGATATCCTAGTGCTGGCGTTAAACAGTGATTCTTCCGTGAGAAAAATCAAGGGAGACAAAAGACCGCTCGTGAGCCAACAAGAAAGAGCGGAAATAATGGCCGCTCTTGAATTTATTGATTTTGTGACTATTTTTAATGAAACAACCCCGTTGAAGCTCATCACATTATTAAGACCCGATGTCTTGATTAAAGGCGGAGATTGGCCCGAAGATAAAATCGTGGGGCGGGAGGAAATAAAAAAATGGGGCGGTAAATTAACGATAATCCCTGAAATTAAAGGAAAATCTACGACCAATATTATCGCCAAAATCAGGCAAGTATATTATTCTAAAGGTTGATTAATTACTTCAATTTTGCTAACTAACACAGATAATTATTTTGCTTTACAAACATTTTACCTTTAGGTAAAACACTCATTCAGTTTTTTTAAAAGGAGTGGCGATATTGGAAAAACAAGTAGCTATAAAACCGGAAAAGCTGGAAGTCTTTCGCAATATGCTCATCCAGAAAATAAATGAGTTGCTCAGTGAGGCGGGTAAAACCGTTTCCCAGATGACCGACGGCAAAGAAAATTTTCCCGATCCGACCGACAGAGCCTCACTGGAGGCAGACCGTAACTTTGAACTGCGCATCCGCGATCGCGAACGCAAACTCATTTTAAAAATGCAGGAAGCAATAAAAAGAATTGACGACGGCATTTTTGGCATTTGTGAGGTGTGCGGCGGACCCATCTCGGAAAAAAGATTGATGGCCAGACCGGTAACAACCCTCTGCATCGACTGCAAAACAAAGCAGGAAAAGCTGGAAAAGCTCAAGGGAGAATAATCAAAAATACATAATAATTAAAAGCGCTCCGTTTCCGGGGCGTTTTTTGTTTTGAGACCAGATAATGTTTATAAATATTGCTTTCAATATTCCCCAAGACAAACTGTTCACTTATGAAGTACCGCCTACTTTGGAAAAGAAAGTTCAAATCGGTAAACGTGTGTTTGTTCCCTTTGGCCACAAAAAACGTACCGGCTTTATCGTGTCTACAACGGATACCTGCATTTTATCGGAGATAAAATTAATTACGGAAGTACTCGATGATGAACCTCTCTTTGACCAAAGCGATCTGGACTTTTACCGATGGGTCGCGCATTATTACATGTATCCTCTCGGAAAAACTCTAGCGGAAATTATACCATCAGGCGCGGGAAAAAAAGATATCACCTGGATTATTCCGGTTTCCTTGCCCGAAAATGTTCCCCTGACACGAACGCAAGAAAAAATTCTTGGTGTTTTAAACAAATATCCACAAGGGATGTCTATAAACAGCCTGTCCCAGGAATGTAAGCTGAAAAACATTTCTGCTGCCGTGCGCCGACTTCATCTTTTGGGACTTTTGCACATTGAAGAAAGACAAAAAAAGCAACTTGGCGTGTGCACGGAAAAAATGGTTCTTCTGAGTGAGGATAAAATTACGGAGGCAAAATTAACCGCCAGACAAAAAACATTAGTTAATTTTCTCCAAAAACACGGCTCGGCTTCAATCGCCAGATTGATTAAGGCCACCGGCGTATCTCCCGCTGTGGTAAACACATTGCACAAAAAGGGCCTTTTAACCTTCAAAGCCAAGGAAATAATCCGCCGGGCTCCTCTTGCCTCATCACTTATGGATAATCCGAATAGTATTTCTTTAAATAAAGAACAAAAACAGGTGCTTGCCGAGATATCTTCCTTTCTGGGAAAAAATGCTTTTACCCCTATTTTGCTTCACGGCGTAACAGGCAGTGGAAAAACAGAAATTTACCTCAAGGCCATAGAAGAAGTTTTAAAAAATGACGAAACCGCTATTTACCTGGTTCCCGAAATCGCGTTGACACCCCAACTTATTGCTAGAATTTCCGGCAGGTTCAGCGAAAATAAAATTGCCGTCCTGCACAGCAGAATCGCCCAGTCCATCCGCTATGATCAATGGAGGCAGATAAAACGCGGCGATATTCAGCTGGTCATCGGAGCGCGTTCCGCCATCTTTGCCCCCTTGCCGAATCTTAAATTGATTATTGTCGATGAAGAACATGATTCTTCGTATAAGCAAAATGAACGGCTGCATTATCATGCTCGTGACGCAGCGGTAGTCAAAGCCAAAATGAATCGCGCGGTCGTGATACTGGGTTCAGCCACACCAAGCATCCGTTCCTATTTCAACGCCCAAACAAAAAAATATCAACATATGGAACTTACACATCGCGTGCTAGACAGACCTCTACCCATTGTAGAAATCATTGACATGAAAGAGCAAAAAGAAAAGCAGGGCAAGTTGCCACTGCTTTCCGACCAACTGATTTCCGCTGTGGCTGAAACTCTGAATCGGAAAGAACAGGTCTTGCTTTTTCTCAACAGACGCGGCTTTAATACTTTTTTAGTCTGCGCGGATTGCGGTTATAATTTTCGCTGCCCGAACTGTGCCGTTTCGCTAAAGCATCATCTTGCCGAAAACGTCATCAAATGTCATTATTGTAACTTCTCTCAGAAAGCCCTTCCTATCTGCCCGTTCTGCAAAGGAAGCCGCATACTTAGTTACGGGGCGGGCACCCAAAAATTGGAAAAAGAAATCGCAAGACTATTCCCCGAAGCCCGACTGCAAAGGATGGATTCCGACACGTCATCACACAGTGACGCGCAGGAAAATATTCTCAGCTTGCTGGAGAAAAAAAATCTTGATATCTTGGTCGGAACACAAATGATTACCAAGGGACACGACTTCCCGTGGATTACTCTCGTTGGCGTCATAACCGCGGACACATCTTTAAACATGCCCGATTTCCGAGCGGCGGAAAAAACATTACAGCTTTTGACACAGGTTGCCGGACGCGGCGGGCGGGGCGAAAATCCCGGCAAAGTAATCATTCAAACATTCAACCCCGAACATTATGCTCTTTTGTATACCAAATACCATGACTACAAATCATTTTATCGAGAAGAAATGGGATTCCGCCAATCCTTCAAATATCCGCCTGTAGGCTGTCTCATCAATATCCACCTATCTTCGCTCAAAAAAGACGTTCTGAACAGCGAGGCTGAAAAATTGAAAAAAAACACAAAAGCTATCTGCAGGCGCTATCTGAATTCGGTGGAAATCATCGGCCCCGCCCCGGCTCCACTAGCCAAACTTAACGGGCGTTTTCGTTTTCAAATGTTAATCAAGGGTACCAATTCAAGTGAATTACGCCAAATAGTACAAGAATTACTGCAAAATCAAAAAAACAGATTCGTAAAAACAACTGTGGATGTCGACCCGGAAAATTTCATGTAAGGTATCAGCTAAGCGGCACTGATATTCATGCGCCAGATGGTAAAATTTAGCACGACGGCAAAACTCACCCATAATAAATAAGGAATCAATAAAAAACCGGCCGGGAGATAAATTCTCCAGAAAATAAATATAGTGGCTACAATGGCTATCCACAGCAGGCAAATCTCCGCAAAGGCCAATCCCGGATTACGCATACAAAAAAATATCAACGGCCAAATAATATTCAGAATTAACTGGATGACATAAAGACTAAGGGCTAGCGGCGATGGAGAAATAACGCGCCGCTGCCAGATAAATCCGGCAGCGATACCCATCAACGTATAAAGCAGAATCCAAACCGGAGCAAATATCCAGGCGGGAGGATTCCAAACAGGTTTGCTCAGAGCGCTGTACCATGCATCCGGACGGCTTACCATACCGGCTACCAAGCCAACCGCCAGAGTGACAATAACCCATAAAAATACGCCAAGATGATATTTTTTATTATGGGTGTTTGTATCCATGTTAATGATATCTGGTTAGCATTTATCGTCCGCTTGATTTACGCCAGGTATTTACCCACTTGCCGCCAATCTTTTTGTAAAGAAATATGTCTTCTTTAAATTTACCTGTTGTCTCTGTAACATAACTGGTATCGGGGCGATAACTTATGTGTACACGATAAGTATCAGCAGTTTTTTCCAATGGCTTTATCAAAACAAGTTCGCCTTTTGGATATACACGCTGAAAATCTTCTCGAATCAATTCATTGGAAGGCTTATCACCACAGCTTATAAGAAAAAATAAAATTAAAACAAATAACCATTTCCTCATAATTTGCCTCCTAAATCCATTATTCCCAAAGATAATGGCTATATTCCCAATACTAATAACTAATTATCTTATATATATTATAAAATCGTGTTTATTTCAAAACATTATTCATCAAAGCCACGCTTGACACAACTCTTTTTTTGTCTATATGTTTCTTGCGAAAAAAGAAAGGATTCTTTGCATGTCTAAACTAAAGATTTTATTCATGGGCACGTCTTCTTTTGCTCTTCCCGCACTGCAACTTCTACACAGCGAAAATCATCATATTGTTGGCGTAATCACTCAACCTGACCGGCCGCAAGGCAGAGGACAAAAAACAAATTCGCCGCCGGTAAAAATTCTGGCGCTAAAATTAGGTCTGCCCGTTTTTCAGCCAGAGCATATCAAAGACCAGGCATCATTAGAATTAATAAAAAAATTAGGACCGGAAATAATTGTTGTCGCGGCATTCGGCCAAATTTTGCCCAAATCCATTCTTGATGTGCCCGCATTAGGATGCCTGAATATTCATCCTTCTTTGTTACCGAAATACAGAGGCGCAGCGCCAATTAACTGGGCGCTGATAAACGGGGAGTCAAAAACGGGTGTTACAATTATGATGATGGACGAAGAAATGGATTCCGGCAATATTTTAGCACAAAAAGAAACGCTCATCAGTCAAACAGAAAATTTTGGGCAATTGCATGACCGGCTGGCCGATCAGGGATCTTCCCTGCTCATCCAGACAATCGAACAAATAACCACCGGCGCCATGAAAAGCAAAAAGCAGGATTCCTCCACTGCCACTTTCGCCCCACGGTTAACCAAAGAAATGGGAAAGATAAACTGGTGCAATAGTGTCTCCACTATATGTAATCTTATTCGCGGTCTTAGTCCTTCACCGGGCGCCTATAGTTTCCTGGATGGTAAAATGCTCAAAATATACGCGGCCGAGCCAAAACCGAAAAAAACAGATAAAAAACCCGGCACCATTATGGAACAATCAAATAAAACAATATCCGTAGTCGCTATCGACGGATGCATAATTCTCAGGGAAATCCAGCTTGCCGGTAAAAAAAAGATGCCGGCAGAGGAATTTTTGCGTGGATATAAAATTAATCCTGAAACCATTTTAGGAAACTAAATCTTAACCATACTGATCGTCAAAGAGGCCGATTTGTGCGTTATACGATTTTTAACACACCTCTAATAAAAACATTTTTATGGGCTTTGTCGATTATTCTGTTAAAAACATTCGGCTGGAAGACAATCGGCCATCTTCCCGCCAGTCCGAAATACCTCATTATCGTCGCCCCACATACCTCCAACTGGGATTTATTTTACGGGATAATGCTCGCTTTCTCGCTAAAACTTGATGCTCATTTTTTGGCAAAAAAGGAATTATTCCGCTGGCCTTTCGGACCAGTAATAAAATGGTTGGGGGGAATTGCTATTGATAGATCATCAACAGCAAATTCTGTGGATCGGATGATAACAACATTCAAAAAAAACAAAATATTTGTTTTAGCCCTGGCTCCGGAAGGCACACGATACAAAGTAAGATATTGGAAATCTGGTTTTTATCATATAGCCGTGGGCGCCGGCGTTCCCATACAAATCGGTTTTATTGATTATGCATCTAAAACCGGCGGAGCCGGACCTCTTATCCACCCATCGGGAGATATAACAGGCGACATGGAGATTATACGTGATTTTTACATGAAAATTAAAGGCAAACATTCTGAGCAAACAGCCCCGGCATCTATTTATACAAAAAGCTGAGTTTGTAACAAACTTAATATTAACGAGGAATCTTTTAATCAAACTTTTTCCGTATATCTTACAGGATTTTACAAGCTTACAAACCAACGGGAAAATATTATGCGTGAATCAATCCGCCATCTAGCAGTAGATATTCTCACACAGGTTAACGACGGCCGTTCTTTCGCCTCTCCCCTTCTTGATTCCTGCCTTGATGCTTATCGGCTATCGGCAACCCCGGACGGTAAATTGCTTACCTATCTTGTTTACGGTGTGCTCAGACACCGCGGTTATCTTGACTGGATAACAACAAAACTTTACCGGGGAAATTTCAGAAATCTCGATGAGCGGATAAAAAATATTCTGCGCATTTCTGTTTTCCAGCTTAAATTCAGCGACCGTCTCCCATCTTTTGCCGTTGTGGATGAAGCGGTAAAAATTACACAAATTATCTCCCCGGGAAAAAGCGGACTTGTCAACGCTGTTTTAAGAAATTTCTTGCGCCAAGACAAAAATATTCCCTTTCCCCCTTTAAGAAAAAATACCGCTGAATACATATCTCTTTTTCACTCTCATCCTCTTTGGGTAGTAAAAGAATGGCTGTCAGCTTTGGGTGAACAAAACACCGTGGCTCTTTGCACGGCAAATAATCAGATTCCTCCTTTTACGTTGAGAGCAAACACTTTAAAAATATCTCCGGATAAATTGTCGAAAAATCTGAGACCTCAAGGATTTATCACCACGACGACAGTCTACTCCCCTGACGGACTAATTATCGTCCAAAGTGACCAGACTATTCAGAAAACAGAAGCATTTTATCAGGGACTCCTACGTCTCCAGGATGAAGGTTCACAATGCATCCCTTATCTTATTAATCCGAAGAAAAATGAATCAATTCTGGATGTCTGCGCGGGAACCGGCGGTAAAGCGACGCATCTTGCCGCAATTATCAACAATCAAGGTCACATTGTGGCAATCGACAATGATCCGGAAAAAATTAGCGAGCTAAAAAAAGAGGCGACCCGAATGGGCATTACCGCAATAGACTCGCGGATGGCGGATGTAAGCGCCAACCTTCCCGAAGAATTTCATGAAAGATTTGACCACGTCCTTGTGGACGCTCCTTGCTCGGGAACCGGAACATTAAGAAGAAATCCGGAAATAAAATGGCGTCTCGCGCCATCGGACATAAATAAATCAACTGTCATACAAAACAAGATTTTATGTAATGCTTCGCATGCGGTGAAACGAGGCGGACAGCTAATTTATTGTACCTGCTCTCTTTTGAGCAAGGAAAACGAGCATATAATAAATACCTTTTTAGCAAAAAATAAACATTTCTTACTCTGTAAACCTCCGTCTTCAATAAATCAAAGCCTTATTGACAGCAAACATTTTTACCGAACCTATCCTCATATCCACAACATGGACGGTTTTTTTGCCGCCGTTTTAAGGCGTGATTAAAACCCTTCTAATTTAAATTGACGAACAAAATCAAATAGTGCTAGATAGCCGCATCTTTTTTCAAGGGAGTCTGATTATGTTTGTAAAGCAAATGATGGTCGGCCATATGGCTGTTTTTGCTTATCTTTTAGGCGATAAAATTACCGGAGACGCCCTGGTAATTGACCCGGCAGATAACGCGGAAGATATCATCTCCGAGGCAAAGAAAAACAACCTGCGCATTAATTATATCGTCAACACTCACGGACATGTTGACCATATCGGCGGAAACGCGCAGATAAAAAAGCTTACCGGGGCAAAAATAATTATACATGAAGATGACGCGATAATGCTCACGGCGACGCCTGCCGCCATGCTCAGAATGTTCGGCGCAACACAATCTCCGCCTGCTGATATTCTGGTCAGAGACGGGCAATTAATTGCCACCGGCAACATTGAACTTAAGGTAATCCATACTCCCGGCCATTCTCCCGGAGGCATATGTCTTTTCACGCCCGGATATGTTTTTACCGGCGATACGCTTTTTGTGGAAGCGGTCGGCAGAACGGATTTACCCGGCGGTTCATGGGAAACAATGTATAATGCGATCAAAACAAAACTCTTTACGTTGCCGGAGGACACAAAAGTTATGCCCGGCCATAATTACGGCCGTATGCCTACTTCCACTATCGGGCACGAAAAAAAATATAATCCTTTTTTCCGTTAAGGAGTAAATTTGTATGACCAAAGCCATACAGTACACAAATTTTTCTGATTTGCGATTTATCAACCGCGGCAAAGTTCGAGATTTATATGCTGTTGGAGAAAATTTACTCCTTGTGGCTACCGACAGAATTTCCGCTTTTGACGTGATTATGCCCAATCCCATTCCCGGCAAAGGCATTCTCTTAAACCGCATGTCCGCTTTTTGGTTCAAACAAATGGAAGACATTATCGATAACCATATTATCTCAACAGCTGTTGACAATTATCCGCCGGAATGTTCTTCCTATATAGATATTCTGGAAGGTCGCAGCATGCTGGTCAAAAAAGCCAAGCCTCTGCCCGTAGAATGCATCGTGCGCGGCTATTTATCCGGTTCCGGGTGGAATGATTACCGCAGGAACAATATTATTTCCGGGATTAAACTCCCTGACGGTTTGAAAGAATCTTCCAAACTTCCCTCGATAATCTTTACTCCGACAACAAAAGCCCCCGATGGACAGCATGATACCGCCATTGACAAAAAAGAAATGGAAAACCTAATCGGAGCCGATTTGACTAATAAAGTTATTAGAAAAGCGATTGCGATTTATGAACGCGCCGCCGCCTTAGCCCTGAAATCAGGCATAATTATCGCTGATACCAAAATGGAATTCGGCCTCATCAATGATAAATTGATTCTTATTGATGAATTGCTCACACCGGACTCGTCGCGTTTTTGGCCTGCCAATGAATACGAAGAAGGCCGCGGTCAAAATAGTTTCGATAAGCAATTTTTACGGGATTACCTTCTTTCCATTAACTGGAATCAAAAACCTCCCGCGCCCGAGCTGCCGCCGGATATTATCGAAAAAACAAAGGCAAGGTACGATGAAGCATTTCGTCGGCTGGTAAAGTGATTTACCCTGTTGACTTCAGTGAATTAATAATTATATTAGCGCACGTTGATTCATATTTCTTCAAAGGAGTACTTGTTGAGTAATAAAAAACTCCCTGATTACAGATTAAAACAAAAAATATTATATATAGACAAAACAGATGCGGAAATTCTAAAAAATTACGGAAATACGTTTTTAGACGCCGGTTTTATTTCGGACGCAATTGATTTCTATAATAAAGCTAATTATTCTGATGGCTTAGAAAAAATAAAGGCCCTAGCTTTTGAAACTGGGGATGTCATGCTTTTTCAACGGGTCATGAAAGCATTGAACACAGAACCGTCTCAGGCTGATTGGGAGATGATTGGACAAAAAGCCATTTCCCTGAAAAAATATTTATTCGCCAAACACGCTTTAGAAAAAACCGGGAAACCAGAAATACTTAATTCTCTCCTGAAAATTATGGAAGCTGAAAGCACGATTGAAAAATGATTAAAAAAGATTACTATGAAATTCTGGGCGTTCAAAAAACAGCCGCAGACGAAGAAATAAAGAAAAACTATCGCAAGATTGCCATGCAGTGCCACCCGGACAGAAACCCTGGTGACAAACAAGCAGAAGAAAGATTCAAAGAGGCTGCAGAAGCCTACGAAGTATTAAGTGACCCCCAGAAAAGAGAAATCTATGACCATTACGGCCATGAAGGCCTCAGCAGCACGGGATTTAGGGGCTTCAGCGGTTTTGAAGATATTTTTTCTCACTTCAGCGATATCTTCGAAGACATTTTCGGCTTCAGCAGTTCAAGAGGAAGATCCAGGTCTTTTGTCCGCGCCGGCGCCGACTTGCGTTATGATTTGAATATCTCCTTCATGGATGCCGCTTTCGGCTTATCAAAAACAATAGAAATCAAGAAACTGGCTACATGCAGCAAGTGTGAAGGCAGCGGATGTTCTCCCGGAACGCAACCGGAAACATGTCGCACATGTCAGGGACGCGGACAAGTTATACAGTCGAGCGGTTTCTTTACAATCAGCTCCACATGCCCTCAGTGCGGTGGTCACGGCAAACTCATAAGAAAACCATGCCACATTTGCCAAGGAACAGGAAAAGAAACCGTTAAAAAAAATGTCCAGGTGAAAATACCCGCTGGTGTGGAAACAGGATCACGCTTGCGTCTGCGCGGCGAAGGGGAATCTGGCGAACATGGCGGCCCCAATGGCGATCTTTACGTTTTCATACATGTCGAGGAACACGAATTTTTTAAACGTTCCGGTGACGACATAATTTGCCGCGTTCCCATTTCCTTTGTTCAAGCTGCCTTAGGGGCAACAATTGAAGTCCCCACTTTGCAGGATAAGGAAAAAATAAAAATCCCGAAAGGAACACAAACCGGAAAAACTTTCCGGCTCAAAGGTAAAGGCGTACCCCATGTCCGCGGTTACGGACGTGGCGATCAAATTATCGAGATTTTCGTAAGAACCCCCGTAAACCTGAGTAAAAAAGAGGAAGATATTTTAAGGGAATTTGAAAAACTCAACACGACAGCAAATTAAATTTGTTTTCTTGATTTCAAAAATGATTTCTGGCGGTAAACACTTTCAATTTTGATATTAACACAATTGATATTGCAATTAAATTAAACATGTGATTAAAAGTTTTTACGGAGGGCTAATTATGAAAAACAACTGCTTTGGTTTGATTTTTTCACTTTTGTTATCTACCTCCCTTATTACAGGATGCGCCGCGCTCGCAGTAGGTGGAGCCGCAGTAGGCGCAGGCGTAGGAACATACTATTACATTTCAGGCGAATTAAAAACAGATTATCCCGCATCGTTTGAGGATGTTTGGACTGCATGTGAAAAAACGGTGGCCGACATGCGCGGCACTGAAGTCAGTCGTTCCAAGGAAATTGCCCGGGGGAAAATTACCGCCCTTATCAATAATGAAGAAGTAAAAATTGACGTGACATATAAATCGAAAGATTTGACCACGGTCGCCATTCGCGTAGGTTTAATGGGGGATAAGCTCGCCTCACAATTTCTACACGATAAAATCTCTGAACACCTGGCCAACAAATAAATGCTCTCGGCCGGGGTATAGTCATTAAATGAACAAAAAAATAATAATCGGCATTCTGCTTAGCCTAATACTGGTATACTTATCAATCCGCGGAGTAGATATAAACAATGCCCTGAATAATTTAAAAAAGATTAAGCCATCATTTATTGCCGCTTTTATCGCTGCTATTCTTATCATGCAGTTTCTTCGCTCTTATCGCTGGGGCGTTATTCTCTCGCCGCTTCAAAAGATCGATCAACTTTCCCTTTTTTCCGTCACCTCTGTTGGTTTTCTTGCTGTTGTCGGAATTCCTGCACGCCTGGGAGAACTAGCCCGCCCTTACTTAATCGCGCAAAAAAATAACATAAAATTTTCTTCCGCCTTTGGCACAATTATTATCGAAAGGGTACTGGACGGCTTTGCCGTTATATCGATTATAATTATTGCGCTATCTTTTATGGACTTGCCCATCTGGGTTATGAGATCGAGCATATTGTTTTTCCTGCTCATGTTTATATTTTTTTTATTCATTATTATTTTAATTTGGCGGCGCAAAAATGCGATTAATATTATTAATCGCATTCTAAGCAAACTGCCGGGGAAAATGGCTAACAAATTCGATAAAATCATTCACAATTTCATTGATGGCTTCGTCATTATCACTGATTTAAAAATGTTGTTTTACTTAATTTTCCTTTCAGCAATAATCTGGTTTATCGACGTCATGGCAATACATATAATGCTTTTAGCATTTGGTTTCACATTGCCTTTTATTGCGCCGTTTGTTTTGATGATCATTCTGATTGCAGGAATTGCGGTTCCGACCGCCCCTGGTTTTATCGGCAACTGGCATATCGCTTGTATTTTGGGTTTAAGTATTTTCGGTGTACAAAAACCCGAAGCACTTTCTTTTGCCGTGGTTTACCATTTTTTATCCATTTCCTTGATTGTCGCGTTGGGCGTTATCTTTCTCCCATTCAATAAATTTTCCTTTTCCGACATAAAAAAACAGTTTAATAAAGCGAATACTAATACTTAAGATTGGCTACTAAGTACTTAATAAACAATCACTCTTTGATCGCCAATTTCATGCTCTTAAGCTTTTTATGCAGGTTGCTTCGCTCCAAACCAATCGCTTCCGCTGTTTTGGTAATATTGCCTTCATTTTCTTCCAATTTTTTCAAAATAAATCGCCTTTCAAAATCAAACTTCGCATCTTTTAATGAATCGGCAATGGTACTGAGAGCGATATTTTCATTCTTCAAATCTTTATTCATATCCGCTTTTACATGCAAAGGAGGAATATTTTTAGCCGTAATTTCTCTGGAGGGGCTCAAAATAACCAACCTCTCTATAATGTTTTTTAACTCTCTAACGTTGCCCGGCCAGTCATGTTCCATGAATATTGCCAAAGCCTCATCGGTTAATATTTTAGGCTCCTCACCTTCTTTAACAGCCGCATCAAGTAAAAATTGATCAGCTAAAGGCTTTATGTCTTCTTTCCTTTCACGCAGTGGCGGAACAACCAACGGAATTACATGCAAGCGGTAATACAAATCCTGCCGAAAACGGCCAGCCTCCATCTCTCTTTCCAAATCCTTATTGGTCGCAGCCAGAACGCGAACATCCATATCGATTAACTTATGACCGCCTACTCGTTCAAATTTCTTCTCCTGTAAAATGCGCAGAATTTTAGCTTGGGCCTTCAGGCTCATATCAGCTACTTCATCCAAAAATATTGTGCCTTCGTGTGCCAGATCGAATTTGCCTCGCCTCTTCTCCGTAGCACCAGTAAAGGAGCCCTTTTCATGACCAAATAACTCACTTTCTATCAGTTCTTCTGGAATCGCCGCGCAATTTACCTCCACTAAAGGCTTGTGAGCACGATGACTCAAGTGATGTATAGAGCGCGCCACTAATTCTTTGCCCGTCCCGTTTTCTCCCATGATTAAAATCCAAGCATTGGTCGGAGCAACAATGTTAATCATTTCTTTCAATTCGGTTATCTGTGGGCTCGTACCCGTCAATTCAAATTGGTGATGAGACACTTTTTGTCTTAATAATACATTCTCCTCCTCCAAGCGAATGACGTTGAGAGCATTGTTCACCATGATAATTACCTTATCAAGAGAAAGAGGCTTTTCGATAAAATCAAATGCTCCCAGCTTTGTTGCCTTTACCGCCGTTTCTATCGTCCCGTGTCCCGACATCATGATTACAACAACTTCCGGATATAATGATTTAATCTGTTTTAGTGTTTCCAAACCATCAATACCGGGCAACCAAATATCGAGCAAAATCAGTTTTGGCGTTTCCTCTTCAACAACCCTAAGCGCGTCCTCCCCGCTTTTCGCAACGAGAACCTGATACCCTTCATCGCCCAAAATTGCTTTCAGGGATTGGCAAATACTCTCTTCATCATCAACAATAAGAATTGGTTCCTTCATGGGCCATATTTACACTAATTCTAAGTATTTTTTACAATATATTATCAATATTCTCAGACTCCTGAAACCGGCAACTGAAACGAGACAACCGTACCTGTGGGAAAGTTATCGGAAACACTTACCTGACCGTGATGGTCAGATATTATTGAATTGACTATAGCCAATCCTAAACCAGTGCCTGACTTTTTTGTGGAAAAATAAGGATCAAATACCTTGCCTTTATAGTTTGCCGGTACACCGGACCCGTCATCTGCAACAGCAACCGTCGCCCTACGAGATTGTTCATCGTAACCCGCGGTAATTTCAATTTTACCCCCTTTATTATCATTGATTGCGGCAACAGCGTTATCCAGTAAATTTATCAATACCCTGTTCATTTGTTCGGCATCAAATTCAAATTTGGGCATATTTTCCGCTTTCTTGAATTCAAAAGTTATGTCTTTATGCGCATCCTGAAAAAGAGATACAGAATCAGCAATGACCTCATTCAAGTCGTTTGGTGCCGGAGTAGTGACAGGCATCCTTGCATAGCGAGAAAACTCGTTTACCAAATTTTTGAGAACCTCGACTTGATCAATTATTATTTGGGTACACTCTTTAAAAACAGAACCATCTTCCAATTTCTCACTATATTTTTTCTGCAAGCGTTGAGCGGAAAGCTGTATCGGAGTAAGGGGATTTTTAATTTCGTGCGCCATTCGCCTCGCTACTTCACGCCATGCCGCCGCCCGTTCCGCCCTTTGCAATTGCGTCATGTCTTCAAACATCACAACCATACCAGTATCATTGCCACTTTCATCTTTAATGGTGGTAACAGTCAACAATACGGTCAAAGCTCTGTCTTTAAGCATAAGCTCCAATTGCTTTTGTAACGCCTCTTCATTGCTTTCCTCTATTTCTTTTATAAATTCATCTACCAAGGTTAAGTGTTCCGGTATCATAAGATCACGAAAATTTTTATTTAAAACGTCTTCCGGATTGAGATCAAACATTTTCTCCGCGGCGTTATTTATTGTTGTTATTACACCGTTCTTATCCAAAGAGATAATTCCGGCAGAAACATTGCGTAAAATGGTTTCTATATATTTACGCCGTTCTTCCAAGATGATATTTGCCTGCACCAAGCCACCACTGCTCTTCTTCAAATCCTTCGTCATTTTATTAAACGATTTTACCAACAATCCTATTTCATCATCAGCTTCCACATCAATTTGAATATCCAGATCACCCCGAGTAATTTTATTCGTTGCTTCGGCAAGATTCTGAATCGGACCAGTAATATTGCCAGCCAAAGTAAGGCCAAACCACGTTGCCAAGAAAATAATCACTAAGGTCACAATGGACATGGTGACAAGATAATTGAACTTTATAGGATTTTTTAGAATATTGATTTGTCCATATTGCTGAGAAGCATCGGCAATATTCCTTAGCTTTTCCACCAAACCTTGAGGAATATTATAACCAACAGAAACCCTGCCTATTACTTCCGATGGCACTGCGTATGAAAAAACCGGGGCAACTCCTACAACTATTTCACCAACGTTTGTGGACTCTACCGTGAATATCTCTTTACCTGAATAAAGGTCTTCTAACATTTTCGGTGTCAACAGCGGAAAGTTCAGTTCGGGGTGCTCCGCGTCTGGAAACATCATGTTGTTTGGTTGAAAATCAAAATGCGCTTCCACCATGCCCAGATTATAGTTCTTTTGACGCTGAATAATAAAACTTTTCAGATATTCCAAACGGTCATGTTGATACAATCTGTTTCTAGTAATATCTGCGCTTATTTGGCGTGCATTGAATTTTGCCTGTTCCGCAGCCTGTTGATAGTAAATCTGCGCTACTTCAAGAGACTTATTCAACGCTTCTCCTGTTTTAACATTAAACCAAAACTCAAGATTATAAGACAAAAAGTTTATCGCAAATAGAAAAAGCAAAATTGTCGGCACCAAGGACAAGCCGACAAACGCCGCAACTAACTTTGTCCTTAATCTTGAACCAATAATGCCGCGACGATGTTCATAAAAAAGTTTAACGATGTTTCGTACAATCAAGAAAAGTAGAAGCAGTATCAAGATGACATTGATGCTGGATAATCCATAAACAAAAATATTAGCGGATATGGGCAAGCCTTCTTTATTAAAAACATGGCTGGCTATCACGGTAAAGGTTATTGCTAAAAAGCCGACAACAACCATGATAATTCGTTCACGTCGCCTTTTTCTTATTTCCTTATCATCAAGATAATTTTTCTTGCTTTTTTTAACCATTGACCCACACAGTCTCTTTTACAAACAATCTATTTCAATATAAATTTCTGCTTGTACCAGTCAGTTGCATAATCCCAGTAAGATACGAAAGAAAATATATATTCCATGCCCAAGGGAAGGCGAAATCTTTCTATTATTATTTTCACCTTCAGATAATAATTTTTACCTTTTTTGAGAGCTATTATAGAAGTAACGACAACACCGTTGAAATCCGCCATCGCGCTCTGAGCGCTTGATAAATCAGGAAACACGGCCGGATCAGGATTGCCATTTGTCGTAATAGTAAAGGTCTTTATAAGATTATCATACCTGATAGTTCGCTTGATTTCACTCTGGTTTATTTTTTTATCCCATATCCACCATGGTCTCTCCTCGTAAACTTTCACTCGTAAAACCACATCTTGTGGCACTCCTGCCAGGATTTCCGATTTCATTTCACTTTTAAATCCATCTACCAGTCGAGCATATAAAAGAACTTTTTCTTCATCATTAGTAATTAGAAAATCTGCAATTTTTGGGCTAGCTGTTCGCGCTTGAACGACCACGCAAATTATCAGAAGAAGAAGAATACAAAGTACCGTGCTGAATATATTTTTCATTTTATCCATAACTATTTTTTAATAAAAAATCTATTACTACCTCGAGAATGCTATCATCATTTTCGGCTACCCCTTGCCTTGAAGGATAACATACTGATAACACTAAATAATAAATTACAAAAACCCGAGCCACCTATGTAAGCTTAGCCTTTTATACTAGGTAACATGAAGATAAAAATCAAGATTAATTTAAGTTATGCTTGAACTGAATCAAGGATTCTAAAAGGTGTGATTTTAAAAGAATTAACTTTAGAAAAATTTTGCCGAAGGTCCGTGCAGTGGATAATCTTCCATGAATCTGTGCTGTTCATCAATTTTTTCAGCAATAAATTATTCAGGCGATGACCTGATTTGTAAGCAATAAAATGACCGATGATGGGCATGCCTAATAAAAACAAATCACCTATTGCATCAAGAATTTTATGTTTGACAAATTCATCGGGGAAACGCAATCCGTCTTTATTAATAACCTTTTCGTCATCAAGAACGATGGCATTTTCCAACGATCCTCCCAGCCCCAGTCCCTTAGCCTGCAAGTATTCTACCTCTCTTAAAAAACCGAAGGTTCGGGCGGAGCATATATTTTTTTCATAAACTTCATCTGAAAAAGTCATGCTATATGACTGCTTCCCGATTACATTATGACTAAAATCAATTTCATAAGTAATTTTAAACTCATCAGCGGGCAAGAAAGATGCGCTTGCATCTTTCTCTTGCACCTCAACAGGTTTTGTAATTAACAACATTCTTTTGGTTTTTTCCTGAGCATGCGTTCCCACCTCCTTAAATAAATTAACAAACGGAAGTGCGCTTCCATCCATAATAGGTACTTCGAATGAATCCAATTCTACTATCGCGTTATCTACACCCATCCCACAAAATGCGGACAGAATATGTTCTACAGTAGCAACTCTGGTACCATTAGTCCCCAATGATGTTGCCAATGTCGTATCACAAACATTATTGAAGTTCGCATGAATCTCTGGCGCTTCCGGAATATCACGGCGCTTAAAGGTAATTCCGGTATCAACCTGCGCCGGTTTTATCTTCATTTTCACTTTACGTCCGGTATGTAACCCAATGCTGGAACAGTTAATTTCTTTATTTAAAGTACGCTGTAAATTCATAATCCAATATCAGAATTTTTTTTGCCTTTATTATGAGCAAATCCTGTACCATTATATAAATATTTTTTAAATTGATAATATATTATAATTATTACGAAGTTATAAAATTAATAATATTTAATTAAGGCCGATATTAACTTTATGTGGTAATTTTGCCACAGTAGTATGGAATAGATTTATTTCAAATATCTTTCTTTTTCGCTATAAATACAACCGCAATAAGGTTGACGATAAAGCGCCATTTCTCGAGATATTTTAACGCCCTCCGACCAACCAACTCTAAAGTCCTGATAATAAAAACTTGTACCCAGCTGGCGGCTAAAATCTTCTCCGATTTCTCTAATTAAATCATGCCTCTGGTAAATGCTGTACAGCAAAGTGGTCGTAAATGCGTCATAATTATCATTAGCGGCAAGTTTGGCCGTATATTTCAGACGATCAGTTACGCAATAGACACATCTGTCTTTTCCCTTAAAAGCGGTCTGTCTGATAAATTCTTCCATTGGATAATCCGGCGGCCAAATAACATTAAAATATGATTTTTGGGCGTAATCTTTAAGTGTTTGGCCTCTTTTTTTGTATTCTCGATAAGGATGTATATTGGGATTATAAAAAAGACCTGTGACTTCAAACCCTTTGGTACGCAATTCTTTTAATGGATAAATTGCACAAGGTCCACAGCAAATATGCATCAAAAGCTTCATGATCCTCTGGCCATTAACCGTAATGGTGACAACTAAAACAATCCTTTTTGCTCATTGGAACTTTTCAGACCAAAATGTTCGTAAGCCTTCGCGCAAGCGATTCTTCCCCTGGCAGTTCTTTGTAAGTACCCTTCCTGTATGAGATAAGGTTCGTATATGTCTTCAATTGTTGTCTTTTCTTCGCCCATGGCCGCGGAAATACTCTCCAACCCTACAGGTCCGCCGTTGAACTTTTCTATAATGGTCAAAAGAAGCTTTCTGTCCATCTGATCGAACCCCTTTTGGTCAACTTCAAATAAATCTAACGCTTCTCGAGCAATTTTATCATCGATCTTTCCCTTATACTTGACTTCCGCATAGTCACGGACTCTCTTCAGTAATCTGTTGGCAATACGCGGCGTGCCGCGTGCACGACTGGCCAGCTCCTGCGCTCCCTCTTCGGAAATTTTTATTTTCAAAATAGAAGCAGAGCGCCTAACAATAACGGCCAGTTCCTGCACAGAATAAAATTCCAGACGGAAATGCATGCCAAAACGATCCCGTAACGGCGATGTTAACAAACCCGCACGTGTAGTCGCGCCAACAAGCGTAAACTTGGGAATGTCCAGTTTCATTGATCTGGCGGATGGTCCCTGCCCGATCAGAATATCAATATAAAAATCCTCCATCGCTGGATATAAAATTTCTTCCACAACATGTGACAGCCGATGTATCTCATCAATAAACAATATCTCATGGTCTTGCATATTCGTTAGAATGGCGGCTAAATCTCCCGGCCTTTCTATAACAGGCCCCGATGTTACTTTAATGTCCACACCCATCTCCCGGGCAATAATATAGGCTAAAGTTGTTTTGCCCAGTCCCGGCGGACCATGCAACAAAACATGGTCAAGTGACTCTCGTCGTTTTTTCGCCGCTTGAATAAAAATATCCAGATTGCTTTTTACTTTTTCCTGCCCAACGTAATCATTCAGCCTGATCGGCCGCAAACTGACTTCAAACTTACATTCTTCATCTTCACAAACAGGATTAATTAAAGGATTCTTAAGCTGATCACTCATTATTGTTTATACCTTTTTTAATCCGACAGAATTTTTAATGTTCTCTTCAAAATCTGTTCCATCGCCAAATCCGTTGTTAATTCAATCATCACTTTATCCAAGGCATCCTGTGCAATACTATTCTTATACCCCAAATTAACCAGTGCGGAAAGAGCATCTTCCTTAATAATATCTTTTTCTCTTTGTCCATCCGTTCCCTCCGGAGTTTCTTCGATAATCATTCTTTTGATGACCTTTTCTTTTAATTCAAGGATCAATCTCTCCGCTGTTTTTTTCCCCAATCCTGGTATGCTAATTAATTTCTTTAGATCTCCTTTGGATATTGCGTTCAATAATTCAGAAACGGAAATGCCGGAAAGAATATTTATAGACATTTTGGGGCCGATACCACTTACGGTAAGCATTAATTCAAAAATGTCTCTTTCCTGAATCGTGTAAAAACCAAATAAGTTTATTCCATCCTGCTTAACATGAGTATGTATATGCAGCGTAACGTCATGACCATTTTCCGGCAATACATAAAAAGTGGTCAGCGGTATAAAAACACGATACCCCACGCCCTGCGCATCAATAACAACATGGGAAATGCCCTTATAAACGATCTTGCCGCTGATCATGGCGATCATTTTAAAGTGACGTCTCCTTAAAAAAATTCGCATGGCAGATTGCAGCAGCCAATGCGTCTGCCGCGTCTGCCGGAGGCAAAACAGGGAGCTTCAAAATTGCCCTTACCATCGCCTGCACCTGTCTTTTTTCCGCTCTGCCGTAACCAACGACGGCTTTTTTTATTTCCAGAGGAGAATATTCGAAAATTGGCGTATTTTTTTCAGCACCGGACAAAATAACCACGCCTCTTACCTGCGCCTGCATAACCAAACTGCGTACATTTTTACCGTAAAAAATATTTTCCAGTGCAATGGCTTGCGGCTTTGTCCTTCCTATTACTCCAGATAATCGTTCATATATTTCAATTAGCGTTCCAGAGAATTTTTCTTCCTTTCGCGGTTTGATTTCTCCATAGACAATATGCTGAAGACGATTGCCTTCTTTTAAAACAACGCCATAGCCTGTATTTCTACTGCCCGGATCGACGCCCAAAATTAGCAAGTTTTATACCATTAAATAAATTATTATCTTTATTGACTTAATTTTTCCATAATCTCTTTATCAATATCAAAATTCGCGTACACATTTTGTACGTCATCGTTATCCTCGAGCTTTTCCATCATTTTCAGCATTTGCTCAGCTTTATTCGCTTCCAGTGTGATTGTATTCGAAGGAATCATTCCGATGCGCGCCTCCAAATGCTTTACTCCTTTATCATCAAGAGCTTTTTTTACCACCTCAAAATCAGCAGGTGATGTAATCACCTCGTATTCATCTTCTTCGCCTTTAACATCTTCTGCCCCCGCATCCAAAGCAAGTTCCATTAAAGCGTCTTCATTGATCTCCTTTTTGTCAATAATAATGCTTCCTTTTTTTGTAAATATCCATGACACACATCCGTTTTCGCCGAGATTTCCGCCGTGCTTGGAAAAGATGTGTCTGATTTCTGCCACAGTTCTATTTTTATTATCCGTCATCACCTCAACAAGAACAGCCACTCCTCCCGGCCCATACCCTTCATACGTTACTTCTTCATAATTGGCTGCTCCTTCACCCCCGCCAATTCCTTTCTTTATTGCCCTCTCAATATTATCTTTGGGCATATTTTCTTCTTTGGCCGCCGCAACTGCTTGTCGGAGCCTCGAATTTCCTTCAATATCGCCGCCGCCCAGTTTTGCCGCCAGCGTTATTTCCTTAATAATTTTGGTAAATACCTTACCGCGTTTAGCATCAAGTGCGCCTTTTTTCCTTTTTATCGTGCTCCACTTGGAATGGCCGGACATATTTTTCTCCTAAACAATTTAACTATTAGTGACTTAAATTATTAACACAAGGCCTTAACCTTGTAAAGTTAATTGCATAATTATTTGTTCTTGCTCACATATATTGAGCTTTGACAATCCATTTAGCTTCTAGTATGTTTTCCTAAATTAAACAGGACAATTACCAATGAAAACATTCCGTGAAGAATTGTGGTTCGAAATTCCTGCCCGCAGAGGATTCGTCAACATTACCCAATCAGTCGAAGACTGCGTGGAAAAAAGCGGTATCCATGAGGGGTTAGTACTGGTAAATACAACGCAAACGTACTTTTAGCGAAAATCATCGCTTTTACATTTAATGGCGAGGTTCAAGTTCTGCATTCATTTAGTATAAAAAAGCTTCAGGTTATTAACAGCCTGAAGCTTTTTTTGTTTATTGGATCTTGAAGAATATTTTTATCATTTCAGCTAAGCGTTTTTCTTTTATGTAGATGAGGAAAAAAGAATGGCGGCTAGGTTAGCTACCGAAAAGCCGGAACCTTGACCGGCCTGCCGTCATTACCAAAATCAAGGAAACTACTAGCAAGGGTTATGTTGCCATGAACAAGCACACAGAGAAAAAAATTAGGAACTACTTTGAAAGAAGCAGAAATATCTATGACAGCTATAATGGAAATTATGATGATTTTCTCTTTGAAGTGAGGAAGAGATGGAGACTGAAGCATATAGAAGAGTTTCCTGATTTCGATCAATTTATTGATGAGATGACTAAAGAGGAAGATGAAGCAGGAAATGATTCGTCAGCTGAATTGGAGCAATCTGACATAAAAACAGTTATTGAAGAAGAGTATCTTAAGGTAGACTATCTTACGGACGAATTGAATAAACTTTTTAAAACATGGATGCATGACCAGTTAAAAGGTGAAGAAGTTAACAGCGAAGACAGAGGTGGAAAGGAGAGGCATTTATGGCTCGAATCCAAGGCAATTACAGATTTTCATAAAGGACTTGTCGATTTCAAAGATTTTATAGAGAAGAAGTATCGTACACAATTATGAAAAAGAAATAACTGGTATCCTCGTAAATGGATGCTCGATGATTCAATAATTAGTAGCTTGTTAATAAAATACCAGATTTGTCAAATCCTCAACGAGCTTGAAAACAGAAATAATAAAAGTAGAAACTCGAAACCATTCCGTTATTTGTTTGAACTGGACAGACTAGAATATAAACCTCAATGTCCTTACGCATGCTTCATCACCAACAAAGATTTCTATGATTCAATTCTGCCAGCATTAGGAATCAAAAAAATTACATTGCAGAAATATTTAATGGCTTTTCACAAAGTCGGTGCAATTAAGAAATTGGACAAAGCTGGCAGGTCTGGTATTAAAAAGAATGAAACACTTTACGCATTGGGATATTTCACTGACTATAATGGTTCACACAATAAACTCAACAGATTTTTAACACAGAAGAATAAAAAGGAGCTTACGAAATTTAATATGCCTTGATCGATGTGAACTCTTGGGCGTGATAAGCCTGTTATCCCCGGCGTACCTTTTATCC
>ERZ795061.1132-NODE-1132-length-26379-cov-10.582738_pt1 | contig 26379 bp, 27 predicted proteins | sample MGYA00375145_ERZ795061 | MGnify/ENA primary metagenome ERZ795061 (study PRJEB30190, sample SAMN05720144) | anaerobic digester metagenome | isolation source: active sludge of municipal wastewater-treating anaerobic digesters | place: USA | collected 2014-12-22 ... | reverse complement strand
CAACGCTCTAACCAGCTGAGCTAAACGCCCATAGCAAATAAATACTAAACAAAAAAACACCCCAACACAATAGTGAGGTGTTTTTTGTTTGTCTGAATTCAATTATTGAAGCTCAACAACTGCACCAACGGCTTCTAATTTCTTTTTAAGCTCTTCGGCTTCTTCTTTCTTTAATCCTTCTTTGATTGTTTTGGGAGCTCCATCAACCAAATCTTTGGCTTCTTTTAATCCCAATCCGGTGACCTCTTTAACGGCTTTGATAACATTAATCTTCTGTTCTCCGCCGTCTTTAAGAATAACATTGAAGGCTGATTTTTCTTCCGCAGCAGCGGCAGGAGCAGCTCCTCCAGCCATAACTGGCATAGCGGCTGAAACACCAAACTTTTCCTCAAGCGCCTTAACCAAATCGGCTATCTCAAGCGCAGTAAGGGACTCAACTTTTGAGATAATATCTTGAATTTTGTCCATACTTTTAATTAAATTTAATAATAAATTTTATCTAAATCCCAATAATCAATTTATAAACTCTAAACAAATATAAAATAATAAATTAAAATATTTTAAATCTTAGTATTTGAAAATAGTTTGAAATTTTTATTTTAGAATTTAGGATTTTTTGACTTTTTCTATTTGATCCAAAACAAACGCCAAAGATCTTAGTGGAGCCTGGATCATACCCACTAATTGCCCAAGAAGTATTTGTTTGCCTGGCAATCTTCCAATTCTCTTAATTTCATCTGCGGCAAAGTAACGAGATGATTCAAAATCATATCCGCCAAGCAATTTGAAGTCTGGGATTTCTTTTTCTTTTTCTTTAGCAAAGCGATAAACAATTCCCGCCGAATCAACTATATCCTTGGAGGAAAAAACTGTTCCTAATTGAGATTCAAAATTCTTTGTATCAACCTCAATATTGTTTTGTTTGAGGGCAATGTTTAATAATCTCTTTTTGATTACTTTATAAACACCCTCAATCCCTCTCAAAGAATTTTTTAAAACATCAATACTTTTGGTGGGAGTTTTGGAAAAATCAACAAAAACGATTGATTTTGATTTCTTTACCAAATCCCCCGCTTTTTCTACATCTTTGGTTTTTTGAAGTTTTGTTTTCATACGTTATAGATACTAATATACAAATAAATACGAATGATGCGAATAAATACTAATTATTTTTATTCATTAATATTATTAGCACAGCTCCTATCTGTAACAAGTAGATGTATATTGGTATTTTTCTATAAAAAACAGCGACCTTTAATATTAAGACCGCAGTAAAACAAACAAGAAGTTTGTATCCTCGGCATGACTTATTTCCACGATTATTAGCGCAAACGCTCTAATCCGTGTATGCATGCTGTCTGCAGATCTTGGAATTAGGGTAACACTAATTTAATAAAAAAACAAGGGCTAATAAAGCCCTGCCCACAACAAGAAATTAGAATCCAATTTCACAAGTCAGACTCATAGCCTTACTACGAGCTTTTTTAAATTTTTTCGAAGAAAAACATTCCGGGCACGGACCCCACAAAGTATCATCCTGGGCAAATCCGATACGAACCATTCCCGGCATATCTCCATCAATTCCACCACAAGTGGAACAGTTTTTATTGGCTTTTCTTTCCGCCTGATGCGCAAACATACCAAAAAATTTATTACCCACAACACACCTCCTTGTTCTTAGAACATTCTACGATTTGTGCTAAAAAAGTCAATAAAAAATTCCCAATTGTATTGGAAATCTATTCTAAGCAATATCTATTGCTACTCCACATCCTTAATTAATTTGGAAATCCTAATACGAACAGTGCGGCGCCATCTCTTTCTATCCTGAGTCAATATTTCAAATGCCATAGTTAAGGCTTCGTTATCACTATCACAAACTCTTTCAATGTTGACCAAATCTTCTTCTAAATTTCCATAAGGATTTAGAGAATAACGCCTGAACAGATATAGAGGCATTTGATCCTCCTTGGTGCTTTTATAATTGTGCATATTTACATAAAAAAGTCAATAAAAAACCGCACATAATGTGCGATTATTTTTAAGAAAATCTGATTCTCTTTGGAGGGTGTATTTTTAGAACTCTAAACTGAGTGAGATCAAAAGCTAATTGTTTGGATATCTTACTTGCTTCCTTATAAGCATCCTTAAGTGTAACGGCTTTAAGCTCTTGAATGATCGCCTTGCTCCAGGGCATCCCCCGGCGCATAAATTGAGCAATAAATCTGACATCCGGTGCGCGCATCGGACACCCCCTTTTAACTAAAAATCAGTGCTAATTTGTTTATATCATTAAATTAAATTATTTACAATTTGTTAATTAAAAACCTCCAATATTATTTGGAGGGGGTGTAAACGGAATGAATAAGTTTTAACACTCTAGCGCCGTTAATTCCTTCATTTGTTTTTTGATATTCTTCCATTTTTCTACCAGCCATTTCAACGGCTGCATCGTCGTTTGGAAGATCAACCATAGTACCATCAGTATAATGACTCATGGAAAGAGGTGTTCTTCTTATATGCATTTGGATGAGATAGAGGGGCACGAGAGACTCCTTTGTTCTAATAAAATAATACAATTCCATTCTAAAATGTCAAAAAAACCGGTTATTGGCCGGTAAAATTTTCTAAATCAGTTTCATTGCTAATCTCTAACTCCTCAACAACAACACAGATAAGAGCTTTGAAAATAAGTCTATTAAAACCCCCTCTTGTATGAAGTTGAATTTTTTCTTTAATCCACCTAGATGCCTCGTCTTTATTTTCAAATTCTTCTTCATATTTATAAAGAAAAACTGGTTCGTCATGAGTTCTGTGGAACACAGAAACTCGAGCAACAAGTTGAGTTTTCTTTTCCATTTTATTTACCCTCTTGGTGCTAAGATAGATATTACACAAATAAATAATTATCTGCAACAAAAATCCAGCCCTTTTAGGGGCTGGATTTTGTGGACGAACACTTGGGAAGAAATGGTTTATACAACCAAATTTTACCCATCCAGTTGCAAATTTTGACTTTTAAACAGTCAAAGCTTCACTACTGGCACTCAAATATTACTAACTAAGAGGTCTTGCCTCTAAAACATCCTCTTCAACTCTTTGATTATTCCTTTTAAAGAAGATCCAATAAAGAAGAGAGATGACGAGAATTACCAGAAGCAAATCAAATATCCAATTTCCCAATAGATTTCCAAATGCTTCCAAAACAGTAGCACCTAAAGCTTTCCCGGAACCAACGACGGCTGAAAGATAAGCGCTGACTGATTGAAATCTTCCTTTTTCGTCGTTGAAATTAAGAACTGCGCTAAAGATAAGCGTTTCTCCCGCTTGAACTGAGTTTGATGTTATTCCATCTATACTGATAGCCGATTGAAAATCAACTGGTAACGCCCCAAGATTGTAAGACAATCCATTGGCATCACGATTGAAAAACGGATAATTTGTTGAAACAAATTCAGTTCCTGGGGGCAAGATAACTTTAAGAAAAACGTTGGATAAATTGTAATTACAACCATTGCGATAAGTTACCGTAAGAGTAAATCTTTCACCGGGACTAAGTTGGGAAACATTCAATGACGGAACTATAACCACACAAGAAAGTCCAGTTCCCCCGGAAGTAACGGTTCTGACAATAATTTGTTGGGTCGGGATTGGAGTGTAATAAGGAATGATCACTCCACTGCCGGAAGTTCTGAATGTCAAAATTGATCCATAACCAGTGCCATAACTATTTCGCGCAGAAGCTCTGAAATAATAAGTTGTGTTTGGTAAAAGAGAATTTGCAGCAGAAGAGATGTTAAGATATGACGCTCCGCTTCCAATTGATTGATCGATGGTTCTATTGCCCAAAGACGCAGTTATTCCATACTCAAACCATCCGGTTGTGTAGTAATTATTTGGATAAACTTGTCCGTTTAATTGAGCGGAATTTTGACCAACTGAAGTGGCTGGATTAGTAACAACAAAAGGAACATTGCCTTCTTGATTATTACCAAGATTAATACTCAAGATTTGACCGTAAGCGGTGCCATTATTATTTCTGGCGGCAGCTCTATAGTAAACAGTTCCTTGATTTAAACTATAAGAAGTTTGATTGTAATTTTGATCATAGTTTCCATCTCCTATAAATTGAGAGTTAGTGGTGTTATACAAATTACCGTAACTATAACCATACTCAAACCAAGCATAGGTGTCAGATCCGTTATTGGGATTAACAGATCCGTAGAATACGACTGAATTATTTCCATTATTGGTAGCGCTTATTGTCCTAACATAAGGAGTATCGCCATCATCATTACCATTAGTGCTGAAGTTTAAGATTTGACCATAAGAAGTTCCGCCGTTGTTTTGACCAACAATTCGGAAATAATAAGTTCTGTTTTGAGAAAGTCCTGAAATATAAGATGAAACATTAAAACTTCCATTTCCCGAACCGGCGCTTTGATAACTGGTTGAATTGCCCAAGTTATGACTGGTGCCATATTCAAACCAATAAGTTGAACTGCAACTGTTGGGATTAATAGTTCCATTTAATTGAGCGGAGCTTTCATAAACACTGTTAGCGCTTCTAGTTTGAACGTAAGGAGCACTACAATCATCTCCTCCTCCCCCATCTTGAGTGACAAAACTTAAGATTGAACCATAAGTTGTGCCGTAAGAATTTTGGGCAACTACACGGAAATAATAAGTAGTATTTGATGTTAAATTGCCTATGGATGAATAAACATTAATTGAATTATTGCCCGAACCGGCACTTTGAGAATTAGTGTTGTTGGAAACATTTTGATTGGTTCCGTATTCAAACCAATAAGTAGCAGAATAACCGTTGGGATTAACTAAACCGTTTAATGTAGCTGAAGTTTGGGTTATGCCCGTAGCTGAATTGGTTTGAACGATGGGCGCATCGCCACTTCCTCCACCAGTATTAGTGGTAAAGCTTAAAATAGAACCTTGGGTAGTCCCGGCATCATTCCGAGCCACGAGCCTGAAGTAATAAGTAGTATTGGATGTAAGTCCGCTCAAAAAAGCATTCACCGGACTAACAGCAAAACTTTGAGAATTAGTGGTATTGGAAACATTTTGGTTAGTTCCATATTCAAACCAATAATAAGTGGAACAGCCATTGGGATTTACAGAACCATTAACTTGAGCCGAAGTTTGAGTAATATTAGTGGCCGATTGAGTAGTTACATAAGGAGCAGTCTGACAAGTTTGAGGAGGAACTCCAGTAGTGGTAAAACTCAAAATTGAACCATGTGAAGTGCCATGTGTATTTTGAGCAACTACACGGAAATAATAAGTGGTATTAGCAGAAAGTCCGGAAATAGCAGACGAAACTTGAATTGAGCTATCGCCCGATCCGGCTGATTGACCGCCAGTTGAATTACTAAGAGTTTGTGACAAACCATATTCAAACCAATAGGTGGTCGCGTATAAATTAGGATCAACGGAACCGTTTAAAGTAGCTGAAGTTTGAGTTACGCCTGTAGCCGAATTTGTCTGAACAGTCGGAGCATCTCCTTGAGGAGGAGTATTGGTAACATTAACAGTTATACTATCGGAAGCTTGCCCGGAATTATTGGTACAGACAATTGAAAAAGTAGCAGTGCTGTATAAAGCCGAACTGACGTCTGAGCCATTGAGTTGACCGTTAGTTGAAAAACCTGGTCCTTGAGTTGCGTGACACTCAGTAGCATTGTTTGAATTCCAAGATAAAGTTGTTGAGTTTCCACTTGTTACTGAATTTGGATTAGCAGAGAGATTAACAGTGGGATTAGCAACACTCCCAACATTTACAGTTATGCTATCAGAAGCTTGCCCGGAATTATTGGTACAGACAATTGAAAAAGTAGCAGTGCTGTATAAAGCCGAACTGACGTCTGAGCCATTGAGTTGACCGTTAGTTGAAAAACCTGGTCCTTGAGTTGCGTGACACTCAGTAGCATTGTTTGAATTCCAAGATAAAGTTGTTGAGTTTCCACTTGTTACTGAATTTGGATTAGCAGAGAGATTAACAGTGGGATTAGCAACACTCCCAACATTTACAGTTATGCTATCAGAAGCTTGCCCAGAGCTATTAGTGCAGACAATTGAAAAAGTAGCAGTGTTGTATAAAGCCGAACTGACATCCGAACCATTAAGTTGACCGTTAGTTGAAAAACCCGGTCCTTGAGTTGCATAACATTCGGTGGCGTTGTTAGAAGTCCAGGATAAAATTGTTGAGTTTCCACTTGTTACTGAAGTCGGATTAGCAGAGAGATTAACAGTGGGATTTTGAGGAATAGTTGTAACATAAACAGTGTAATTAGCCTGAATATTCCCCCCGGGTCCAATACAACGAATTGAGAAGGTTGTAGTTCCAGCTAAAGCTGAAACAGGATCAGAACCTGAAGTTGCTCCATTGGTATCAAATCCGGCACCAGCCAAAACATCACAACGAGTTGCATTGGTAGAATTCCATTTCATTGTTACCACAGTTCCTTTAGGAACTTGGGTTACGGTTTGACCATTATATTCTGCCCACAAATTTGCGGTTGGTTGCTGAACAGGAATAGTGGTTACACTAACTTGAGTTCCACAAGTTTTTTGATTGTTTTGATTATCTTTAACGGTAACTGTCGGAGAGAATGTTTTAGGAACGCTTGAAGTATAAGTATGTGAAATATTATGTTCAGAAATATAACCGCTTTCTTGTCCGTCTCCATAAACGTAATTATAGGTATAGCCTCCACTTCCACCTTCGGCAAATACGGACAACGCAGTAGTTAAAGGACTGTTTCCGGAATTTGGATTAGCGCTCAAAGAACAAGTTATTGGAGGAACAATTCCCGATCCTTGGGCAGTATGACGAACAACGAGAAAGTTTTGAACCCCACCAGCCACTTCTCCAATTCCATATTCATGCGGGCCTGTTGGAAAATTAATAGAATATCCGGGAGCGGCATTAATAGTAACAGAGAGATTTATAGGGGAAGCATTTTGAGCCCAGAGTTTTCCAGTTGCTGTAACAGTTGATCCGCTTCCAGAAAAAGTTATTGATGTTCTGGTATAGTGAGCGGTTACATTAGAAGTATTGTGATAAAAAAATTCAAAACTGATTATATCGCCGGGTTTTACGTTAGAAACACTCGGACCCCAACAAGTGGTGCATCCGGGATTAGCGGTATAACTTGAAACCTCAAGCAAAGGATAATCATCCGGATCAGTATTGAAAGTTGCTTGACCGCTGGCAGCAAAAGCTCCCGAAACGGCAAAAACAGCCGATGTTATTACGACCGCTGATATAATAAACTTTTTGAAAAATGAAGTATTCATGCTTATTTTTTTATCTTACACAATGGCTGAATTTTATCATATTTAATTGACTATGTCAATGATTTGCTTTTAGCCATTTTATCGCCCTCAAATTGAATTAAGACCGATAAAATGACGGAGTCCTTTCCCACTGAGGGTCCGGACTCCAAAAAGTTGAAAACAGAAAAGAAGAAACGGATTAGTTAGGTTGCTTTGGGGGTCTATCGGAACCCCCTCCACCACCGCCGGCCACCGCAGCAGCCACACCCACAACAATGGCTCCCACAATCCAACGCCAAGCGTTAGACTTAACGGTTACGGTGGCTTCCTCAACCACATAACCGCCTTCACCTTGGCATTGAACATTGAACGTTTGGAGCCCCTTATCCCTCAACACGGTCTTGAACCGACCGTTTGGGTGGCCCCGAGTATTGAATCCCGGGCCAGTGAGGGCGTCGCATCTGTCCGCGTTTGTGGACTCCCAAACGAGGACAACCTCGCTTCCCTTTTTCACCTCACTCACCTCTTCCCCCTTCTGGAGGATAGTGAGAGTGACTTGAGGAGCCTGCGGCTTCTTGGTCTCAGGAGTGGGTGTTGGTGTTGGCGCTGACGGAGGAAGTGTCACCACTTCCTTTGGGGGTGGCGCACAATCTCTCTGCCCAATCAGAATCGGGTGATCCGGTAGTTCATTCGTGCAGTACCGGACATATAATGCTTCGCCCGTTTCCTTATCAATGACGACGGACGTCCCAATTTGCATTTTACATTCGGAAATCGTTCCGGATTTTGACGACATCCGGACAACTTGATTTTGAGTAAGTGTCAAAAGACACCTATTATTCCAATCCATATCCTTTTCGGTGTCGACCGGATTTACTCCCAATCGGCACACAGGAACATCATTCGCCCATCCCCACGCGGATTGGAATGTAAATAGTACAAACATAATCAACACGAAACGAACTGCATCTTTGAACATCTTAGCCTCCTTTTGGCTTTTTGGTTAAGTAGTTAGCCTGTTTTCAACTGGGAATTTGCTGTTTATAAAATAGCATAATAAATGCCACTTGTCAATCATTCCCCAAAAAATCGAAGGGGTGTCTTTGTTATGACTTAATTGTGCGCATATTAAAAAATGCAAAAAACAGCAAAAAAACCCGCGTCATTTCTACACAAATAACCTCTTGTAAGCTATCCGACGATCGTCGGATAGCTTACAATTGAGTTTTGGATAAAATAAAAAATAAATACTTACATCATCCACTAATCACTATTCACTGACCACTATTTACCAACCACTAATAACTGATCACTTATCACTAAACACTAATCCCTATTTACTAATTACTAGTTATTGGTTATTAGTTATTGATTAATAACTAATTACTGATTGCTGATTGCTGATTACTATTTATTATTCCCTAATTACTATTTGCTAGTTACTAATCACTGCCCACTATTCATCAATCTTTTATCAAAGGCACGAATGAAAATCCATAAAACTCTTTTTGTTCAAATTCATTTTTCCCGATTTTATCAAGAACGATTATGCTTTCTTTAACCGGGGCAACGATTCGTCCGCCGATAATTAATTGTTGTTTCCAAGCATCAGGAATCACATCGGCAGTTGCAGCAGCGATTATTTTATCGTAAGGAGCTTCTTCCTCAAAACCCCTTGCTCCATCTCCCAATAAAATCTTCACTAGTCCTTTTTCAACAAAGTCATATTTTGAAATATTTTTTTCTGCTAATTCTTTTAATTCTAAAATTCTTTCGATCGCCACTAATCCGTAACGTCCATCCTTGTCTTCTTGAACACCATTTTCATGTTCTATTAACTTTGCTATCAGAGCTGTCTGCCATCCAGATCCTGCCCCAATTTCAAGAACTTTATCTCCCGCTTTTAAATCCAGTAATTCAAGCATAAAAGCAACTGTGAGCGGCTGAGAAATAGTTTGTCCAAATCCTATAGGCAGAGGTTGATTAAAATAAGAGTTATCTTTCATATCCTCTGAAACAAAATCTCTCCTATCAATTTGATCAAATGCTTTGATCAGGGGTTGAGATTTTAAATAACCAAGATCTACCAGTTCTTCTATTAAGTCTTTATTGGAGTAAAACATAGGCAGAAAAATTAAAACGGAACATTACTATTATAACAGATATCCACTTAAATTATTTAATTGGACTGTTATAATAGTTTATATAACATAGGATATGAAAAAGTTGGTTGAAAAAAGAGAAAGTGCTATAAAATTAAGAGAATCCGGTTATTCTTTAACCGAGATTGTTAATAAATTAAAAGTATCAAAAAGTTCCGCTTCATCATGGGTTAGTGATATTAAACTTTCTCAAAAGGCAAAAAATCGGCTACTTACTAAAATTAAATTGGGACAGTTTATATCAGCTGAAAGAAAAAAGAATAAAACAAAGTCCATTATAGACAATTACTTTTTGACCGCTACAAAAGAACAACAAAATTACAAATTATCTCATCTTGATAAAAAAATAATGTGTTCGATAATGTATTGGTGCGAAGGGGCAAAAAGTTTAATGTCGGGAGTTCAGTTTATTAACTCTGATCCTAGTATTGTAAAAGCTTTTGTAAACCTACTCGCTGATTCATTTGGTGCTGACAGAAAAAGATTCAAAGTTTGTGTTCATATACATTCCTATCACAATTCAGAAGAAATAATAAATTTTTGGTCAAATGAAATAAATCTACCAAAAGAACAATTTTTGAAACCTTATAGAAAAAATAACTCTGGACAAAATATTCACAAAGACTACAAAGGATGCGTTTCAGTCAGATACAATGACGTATCAATATCCAGACAACTTTTGACAACTGCTAGGGCTTTTCTGCTAAAATATTGATAGACTTAATAACTGGGCTTGTAGGCTTAACGGTAAACTGCCTCTCTCCAAAAGAGGATTTCTCCGTTCGAATCGGAGCGAGCCCGCAATAAAAAATCCCGCCTTAGGCGGGATTTTTTGTCTATCTATATCTTAGTTTCAGTATGTTTTGTGTGAGTTCGGCACCATTTACAATGTTTCTTTATTTCCAACTTCCCTTCTGAAGTTTTTTTATTTTTGTGAGTATAGTAATTAAACCGTTTGCAGACGGCACATCTCATTCTTATTAGATTTTCTTTAAATTTTGACTTTGCCATAAAATTAAATACCAGTAACTAATTATCAGGTATTAGGGTGAGAATACACAAATATCCGATAAAAATCAAGGCTCTCTCATAAAACATTGACAAGACTAATTATTAAGATTAGTCTGCATTCAGTTCTTGGATACATTCAACTCCGAGGGCTTTAGGGGCGAATTGCGACAAGGGCCAAACACAAAGCTTTGGTCGGGAACGCAGCACGAAGGCGATACGCTTAGGCGGAAAATGCCTTCACGCTTCTGAAGTCCTCTTTTTTGTTGATTTATTCTATTATTTTTTGTATCTTATTAATTATGGGCAGGTAGTCTCGTAGGGGCCGAGGGCGGTCTGTAAAACCGTTGGCCTATGTGCCCGCGTGAGTTCGACTCTCACCCTGCCCACCAAGTTATAATTCTAAACAGCCACCTTAGCTCAGTTGGTAGAGCAACGCTTTTGTAAAGCGAAGGTCCCCGGTCCGAATCCGGGAGGTGGCTCTTTTAAATAAATAAAATAAAAAATCCGCTTTCGAGCGGTTTTTTATAAACTGAGCCAATGGCCGGATTTGGACCGGCGACCTACTCCTTACCATGGAGTTGCTCTACCAGCTGAGCTACATTGGCAAATAATTAATTTTTAATTTCCATCTCAGTATCGTCTTCTTTCTTTTTTTCTTCTTGGTCAAGTTCATTAAATATACTCTGACCAGATGATTCGTTTCCTTTTTTTCTTTTTATTGTTTCCAGGTGTTTTGTAACATAATTATCAATTTTCATAATAAAAAGTTTTGTTTTTCTAAGCCACTTAGAAAGAATGTCAACAAATTTTTTATCCAACACATCAATCCATTGTGCTTTAATGAGTCTGCGTTTAGCAGCCTTCGGTTCTTGAGATTCTGTCACATCTGAAACACAAGGAAGCTTGCGCATAAAAAGATAGACCACAATGGCAAGACTTACAAAAAACACTATTTCTAAAACAAAGAAAGACATTTTGAATTGAAAAAAATTAGAAACCCCAAATAATAGACCCTAAAAACAGATTAACGCTTCTCATTATAGCACCTGGATTAATACTTATCATCTTTTAGAGTTCGTAACGACAAAATCTCTCCAGCTTACAATTCTCTCCTGTTCTGGCAATTAACTGAGTGATAACATCTCCGATTGTTATAGATTCATCTTTAATAGACGGCTGAGTGAGAATTTCCATCGTGTCTAAAGGATTTGAAAATGCGATATGCATTGCTATTTCATGAGCTACTGATTTAAAAATATCGGTTTTGGCGACAAAATCAGTTTCACATCTAAGCTCAACAAGCACGCCTATTCTATCGTTGTGAATATAAGAATCCAAAACACCAGCGCCGGTTTTTCGCTCAGCTCTTTTTTGAGCCTTGGCGGCACCACTGGCAAATATAATTTCTTTGGCTTTTTCCAAATCACCCCGAGCTTCTTCTAACGCTTTTTTACAATCCATAACACCCGCTCCGGTTTCCTCGCGAAGTTTTAATAAAGAATTATCCATAATTATTTTTGAATTTTACTAATAAGAGAATTAGTGATCAACTCAATAGAAGCTTTGGTGTGATCATTGGCAGGAATAAAATAATTAAATTCTTGAGGATCATCATCATTGTCTATGATTCCGATCACCTGCATTTTTTGCAAACGAGCTTCATGAACGGCTGTTTTGTGCCCTTTTGAAGATCCATCAATAACAAAAACAATGTCAGGAAGCTTAATCATATTCTCCAAACCGGTAAACATTATTCCCATTTTTTCTACTTCTCGAGAAATGAGGAGTTTTTCTTTCTTTGTGTATCCTTCAAACCTTCCTTGTTCTAAATCAGCTTTTCTTTTTCTAAAATAATCAATTCTCTTTCCAATAACTCCAAAATTAGTAAGAAGACCGCCGATCCATCTATTTACAACATAAAGAGAATTCCCAAAGGATTCGGATAATTTTATAATTGATTCTCTGGCTGCCGGCTGAATACCAACGACTAGGATTGTTTTCTTTTCAGCGAGCGCGTTTTTAATAAAGCCAGCAACAATATCAATTGCTTTATAGGTTTTGACCAAATCAATAACAGCCACGCCATTGCGTGAACCATAGATATAATCGTCAAACTTGGGGTTCTTTCTGGCGTTTTTATGACCGTAAAAAACACCGGCTTTGGCCATTTCGGTTAATTGTGATTCATCAACAGCAGAATCGGACAACATACTTTGAATATCAATAGTGCTTGATTGCTGCTTCTTTTCTTCATGTATATCACTCATTGTATTTCTCGCGCCTCACCGCGAGTGGGTCCTGTTTTGTCGTCCTTTGGGTAAAAACGACAGGACTATTCCCTTGTCAAAACAAGGTTTAGTTAATTTTTAATATCTCGCTTCTTAAAAAACGAGCCCCAAAGCTCGTTCTTAATATAACCGAAAATAATAAGCAAATCAAGATAAGATGAAAAAAGATTGATAATTGGTTGTTTTTTATTATTACTTTCTGCTCTGCCTCCATTCTTCTATCTTTTTATGATCGCCCGAAAGAAGAACTTTGGGTGTTTTCCATATTTTTTTTCCAACCTTAAATTCCTCCGGTCTTGTATAGGTTGGATAACTTCCTTTTATTCCCTCTAAAGATTCTTGTTTTCCAAGAACACCGGGAATAAACCGAGAAACAGAATCCACCACAATCATCGCAGGAATTTCTCCACCGGATAAAACAAAATTTCCTACCGATATTTCTTCATCAGCAATATATTGAGCCACCCTCTCATCAACACCTTCATAGCGACCGCAAATTAAAATTAGATTGTTATATTTTGAAAGACGTTTTGCCTCTTGCTCGGTAAATAACTTTCCGCGAGTACTAAAAAGAATAACTCTTGTTTTTTTGTTTTTAACTTTAGCCATACCTACTGGTAGGCAAGACTTTAGACTTTTGACTGCTTTGTATATCGGATCCACTTTTAAAACCATTCCCGCTCCCCCGCCAAAAGGACGATCGTCCACTTTTTTATGCTTGTCAGTTGCCCATTTTCTGATATTATGAATTTTAATTGAAATTTTTTTATTTTTCACAGCCCTGCCCAAAATAGACGAATTAAAATATTCGCCAAATGATTCTGGAATAACCGATAAAATATGAAAGGTCATGGATGGGTGGATAGTGGTTAGTGGTTAGAGATAAGTGGTTAGGATCTTCATCATTGTTTTATTTAGTCTAACAGAAAACCGCCCTGGCGCAATGCCGAGGCGGTTTTTGTTTTAAAACTACAAATCTTTGAGATCCTCCATCGCTTGATCAACTTGCGATGAATGTCCTCCACTTCCTCCTTCTGGCTCAAGAATCTTGAGATTAACGCGAGCATTGTTCTTAAGACCCACTATCCTCAAAAGTGACCTAATGGATTTAGCGGTAGATCCTTTACGACCCACTACTTGCCCCATATCATCTTTGTGGACTTGAAGAGTCAACAACACTCCCATCTCATCGATTTTCCTTTCTACTTTTACATCATCAGGATTATCGACAATCGATTTAACGACAAACTCAAGAAAATTTATATCTCGTGACGAATCCATGAGAGAATTATCTGGGATTACTTATCAATACAAACTCGACCTTTAAACGCTAACTGAATTATTCTTGAATATTTTCTGCCGGTGCTTCAACCTTAGCTTCACTTTTTACGGGTTCAGCTTTGGGTTCTTGTTTTGATTTTTTATGAAGAGGGATTTTAGATCCTGTGATAACTTTCGCATCTATCAAAATGTTATGAATTGTATCGGTAGGTTGCGCTCCATTAGCTATCCATTGTTTGGCACGCTCAGAATTTATCTGAAACTTATTGGTATGAGCATTATACCAACCTAAATCATCTACAAATTTGCCGACTAATTTTGATCGCTTGGGAAGCACCACTATACGATAACTTATCTGTTTTTTCTTTCCGACTGGACGAAGTTTTATTGCAAGCATTTTGGATTTTTCTATGACTATTAAAGTTTATGGATTTTAGCTAAAAAAGCTCTTAATGTCAAACGTTAAATAGTGATTGGTAAACAGTGATTAGTGATTAGTGGATAATTTCAGCTAATTACTCATTTATTATTTAAAAATAAACCCATCACTAAACACTTATCTCTAATCACTAACTACTATCTTACGTGCTGGGCGGCATCCTCTAATTTTAAAGATAGAAGCTTTGATCCGCCCCCATCATCCATAGTGATTCCATAAAGAATATTAGCAGCCTCCATCGCAACTCGATTGTGAGTGACTATAATAAACTGAGTTTCGCCTGAAAAGTTTTTTACCAAATCGGCGAATCTCTTTGAATTTTTTTCATCCAAAGCAGAATCAGCCTCGTCTAAAACCAAAAATGGAGGCGGACTAACGGAAATCAGAGAAAAAAGAGCTGCTAAAGAAACTAAACTTTTTTCTCCTCCAGAGAGCATCTCGAGACTGGTGATTTTCTTTTGAGGAATAGATACTTCCAGATCAAGCCCGGCAAGAGATTCATCACTATCCTTTTCTTTGATATCTGCCAAATTGGCTACCCCCTCAGATTGAACCTCTTCAACAACAGTTTCAGCAACCGCTTCTTTTTTAATTATTTTCAATTTTGCTGAACCGCCGCCGAACATTAAGCGGAAAAAATTATTAAATGAATCATTCACTTTTTTGAAGGAAGCTTGAAAGTCTCTGGTTATGCGCTCGTTTAGCTCTTTAACTAATTTATTCAAATCCTCAATTGCTTGAGCCAAATCTTTGGATTCTTTGGTCAAAAAAGCGTGATGAATTTCAACTTCTTGAGCTTCTTTTATTAACGATTCATCTATTTCTCCGATACTAGCCAATTCTCCCCGCAATCGGAAGATTTTACGTTCCATGTCCGTTATTTCACTGTCGTCAAATTGTTTGTCAAAACCAGTACTCAACGCAATATCCTCAAACTGTTTGAAATGGCCCCCAAAAGAACGGATTTGATTGCTTAACTCTTCAATACGATATGCTATTTTTTCTTCCTCAAAAATAATTTTGTTTTTTTGATCTTCAAGTTGTTTTATTTGAGAACGTATATGCTCAAGATTTGTAAACTTTTCTTTGAAATTTTTGTTAAAATCTTCAACATTCTTTGAGATATCTCTTTCAACGGATTCTATCTTCTCAATATCTTTTTCAATACCCTTAAGAAGTTCATCAATATTCTGCTTTTTAACAGAAAGTTCTTTATCATCTACGATACTGACAGGTTTAGCGGGATTAATGGCTTTAGCGATTAGATTTAGAATATCTTTTATCTTGCGCTGCAAAACACCAACATCAGAAAGAGTAAGCGCTTCCTCCAAATGAACACGCACATCAACAAGAGCTTTATGAGCTTCTTGAGCAGTTGCCGACTGAACAATTGTCGTTTTTTGCATCTGATCAAGCTGAGCTTCTATTTTATAAACCTCTTTTTCAAGAGCCGATTTTTTTATAAAAAGATCTCTTTTTTCTTTTTGTAAATTTTCCGTTTTTTGAGAAGAAAGTGAGGTATTTTCAAGATGTTCCAGTTCTTTTTCTATTTCTTTTTCTTTTTGAAGGAGTTCTCTTAATTCTTTTTCAATCGAAGGAAGCGTTTCTTTCGCTTTAATTTTAGTCTCATGCAATGTTTTTATTTTGAAGGCATAAAAATCGTTTTCAAAATTTTTAAGTTCCTGCTCTATTTCAAAACGTTTTTCCCATTTTATAGTCTGGCGCTTGAGCATTCTTAATCGAGGCGCCACTTCTTGAATCATTGCTTCAACCTTTTCCAAATTTATAGAGGTATTTTTTAATTTCCTTTGAGACTCCAATTTTTTGAGCTGAAATTCACGCAAACCCAAAATTTCCTGAACCATCATCATTCTTTCTGATGGAAGAGCTCTAACAAATATGTCGTTGGATCCCTGACCTATAATTGTAAGACCTTTGCTACCTAATTTTATCTTCGCAAAAAAATCTATTATATCCTTAAGACGAACTTCGGTGTCATTGATGAAATATTGAGAAACGCCATTACGGCTTATTTTTCTGCTAACAACCACCTCTTTAAAATCCACCGGAAGTTTTCCCGATGAATTATCAAAAACAAGACTAACTTGAGCCATAGACATTTTTGCTTTTTTGGCTGTGCCGGAGAAAATCAAATCTTCTATTTTATCCCCTCTTAGATTTTTTGCTTCACGCTCCCCCAAAAGCCACCTAATAGCATCAATGACATTTGATTTTCCAGATCCATTAGGACCAACGATTGCTACAATACCCGCCGGAAATTCAAAGACGGTTTTTTGAGCAAACGATTTAAACCCGTTAATTTCAAGACGTTTTAAGAACATGAATCGCTTTCTTGGCCGCATCCAGCTCAGCTTCTTGTTTTGACAATCCTGAGCCATCAGCTATTTTATTTTCATTCAAAAACACTCCGACTACGAATATCTTTTTATGATCTGGTCCGTATTCATCCAACACCTTGTAAGAAGGCGTTATCTTGAATTTTTCTTGGGCAATTTCCTGAAAAAGACTCTTTGAATCTTTGTCTAAATTTTTTTGGACTATTTCATCAACATCTACAAGAACATTTTTCAAAATAAAATCTTTAGCAACGTCATAACCTTTATCCAAATAAATGGCTCCGATAAGAGCTTCACAGGCATTGGCCAGAATAACATCGCGAGCTTTTCCGGTATCTCGAGCTTCTCCCTTGGACATAATAATAAATTCTTCTATCCCAAGAGATTTGGCGACTTTGGAAAGCGCTTGATAATTTACAAGAGCCGCTCTTATGCTGGTAAGCCGGCCTTCTTCATATTGTTTATAGGTACTAAAAAGATAATCGGTAATAACAAGTTCCAAAACAGCATCACCTAAAAATTCCAATCTTTCGTTGTGAGGCAAATTCCATTCAGGGTTTTCGTTTAAGTATGAGCGATGAGTAAGAGCTTCTCGCAACAAATTAGTGTTTGAAAAACTGATATTAAGTTTTTTTTCTATTGAGGAAAGATCGTGTGTCATTTATCGTTATTTGTTTCTTTGGTAGACGGCTCAACCTGTTCTAATTGTTTATAGACGGTTCCTAAAACTCCATTGATAAATTTCCCTGAATTAGCTCCCCCGTAATTCTTTGCCAGCTCTATTGATTCATTAATGGCAACTTTGTGAGGAACTTCATTGTGATCAGCATATAAAAGTTCATAAACTCCTATGCGCAAAACATTGCGATCAATAAGAGCTATTTGATCAAATGGCCACTCAACGGCTGATTTTGAAATAATTTCATCTATACCCGAAAGGTTTTCAATGACCCCTTTAACTATTTTCCAAACAAATTCCGGTTCATTAATACCCGGTCCGAATTCGTCCATATTTCTCTGAACGATTTTCACCAAATCTTGTTGTTTATTGCCAAAATCCCACTCATAAAGAGATTGGAGAACTATAGAACGAGCAAGATGTCTGGTAGCCATCTAAATTAAGTTAAAAGTTAAAAGTCAAAAGTTAAAAATCAGAATTCAAGAAAGAAAAGGGGTTTAGGCCTTTTTATTTTTTGGTTTCTTTCCGCAATTCCCACAAGCTCTATGAGAAAGCATCGGATGTTTGCATTCTGGGCAAACGGCTATATTTTGTGGCTTAAGAGCATGATGAGATCGCCTTTTACCGGTCTTGGAACGAGTATGATGTTTTGTAGGTACTCCACCCATAGTAATTAGTGATTAGTAATAAGTGATTAGTAATTAGTGGATAAAAATCAATTCAAAAAATAATCTCTAGCCACTAGCCACAACTCACTAATTGATTCTATTTAGTTTCTTAATGAAAGTCAAACGATGGATTGGGCTTGGTCCGTGCTTTTTTATGGCACAAATATGATTCTTTGTTCCATAACCCTTATTTTCATCAAATCCATAGAGAGGATGTTTCTTATGGAATTTAACCATCTCTTTATCACGAGTAACCTTTGCAACGATAGAAGCCAAGGATACTACGGGTACAGTTTCATCAGCTTTAGGAAAACTCTTGAAAGAGAAACCTGTTTTTATTTTTATACCCGCATCAGTCACTATGCTGGCTAACCCGATTTTATTCTTCTTAATTAATTTACCCAATGCTATTTGAGCCGCCTTATTGGAAGCTTGAGATATGTTTATCTTGTCTATTATTTTGGGGCTAATCGCTGACGTGGCATAAGAAACTTTGTTTTTCTTAATCCACAAAAACCATTCATTTCTTTGTTTTTCAGTTAATTTTTTTGAATCAGCCAGATGATTTAAAACTTTTAATTTGTCTATTTTCTGCTGGTAATTTTTCTTCAAAATATTATTGTTTTTTTCCGATAAGCAAACCGCACCGACAAAAACTCTCCCAGCTAATGGTCCCCGTCCAACCTCATCTATGCCAATTATGTATTTAGGAGATTTTTTTATCACTTTTAGAGTCAAATTCGCTTAATTATTCCAAAGTATTCCTACAATCTATCACAAAACACTTAAAGCCACATCTTTTTCCAAATCGTCAAGTTGTATCAGAATTAGGATAGATTATAATAATTGGGATTTGATTTTCTCTCAACACTCACCCACTAATTACTGACTACTATTTTCTAACCCATGGATTTTGTTCACCTCCACAATCACAGTCATTATTCTCTATTAGACGGACTCGCCAAAATAGAAGATATGATCGCTCGAACTAAAGAATTAGGGATGAATTCTATTGCCCTAACTGATCATGGAAATCTTTATGGCGCAATAGAGTTTTATAAGGAAGCTAAGAAACAAGGAATAAAACCAATTTTGGGAGTAGAAGCATATCTTGCTCCAAAAAGCCGGCTCATAAAAAATACTGTGGATTCTGATAAATATTACCACATTACTTTATTGGCCAAAGATAATGCCGGTTGGAAAAATTTAATTCAATTAGTGACCAAAGCTAATCTTGAAGGATTTTATTATAAACCCAGAATAGACAAGGAAATTTTAGAACTTCACAAAGAAGGTTTGGTTGTTCTTTCCGGGTGTCCATCGGGTGAAATACCCCGTTTGATTTTAAGAAATCAAATTGATGAAGCCTATAAAATGGCTGATTATTATAAATCTATTTTCGGCGATGATTTTTACATAGAAATATGGCAACAACCTAAAATAAAAGATCTTCATAAGGCTCTCCCCTATTTAATTGATTTAGCAAAAGAAAAAAACATTCCTTTGGTCGCTACTCAGGATATGCACTATCTCAGAAAAGAGGATGCTTTCTATCACGATGTTCTTCTAGCTGTTCAAACAGGAAATAAAATCGGAGATGATGACAGATTTACTCTCAAAGCGGGAGAATTTCATATGCGATCAAAGGAAGAAATGGAACAGGTTTTTAAAGAAACCCCAGAGGCGCTTTCAAACACGGTTGTTATTGCAGATAAGTGTAATGTTGAAATTCAACTTGGTGTTACTTTACTTCCAAAATTTCCGGTTCCCCAGGGAGAAACCGGTTTTTCATATCTTGAAAAATTAGTTTGGCAAAGAACACACGAAAGATATCCCGTTGTCACTCCAGAAATAGAAGAAAGAATTAAATATGAACTCGGTGTGATAGAAAAAACCGAATTCGCCGATTATTTTCTTATTGTTCAAGATTTTATAAACTGGGCAAAAGACAGAAAAATCGTTGTCGGTCCAGGACGTGGCTCGGCAGCCGGATCGGCTGTTTCATATGTATTGCGCATAACTGATGTTGATCCTTTAAAATATAACTTACTTTTTGAAAGATTTTTAAATCCAGAACGCATAGAAATGCCTGATATTGATATGGATTTTACCGATATTCGAAGAGATGAGGTGATGGGATATTTAAGAGAAAAATATGGGGAAAATAATGTTGCTCATATTATTACTTTTGGAACTATGGCTTCCAGAGCGGCAATACGCGATGCCGGAAGAGCTTTGGGATTTTCTTATGGAGTTTGTGATCAAATAGCCAAACTTATTCCATTTAACGCCGATCTTAAAGAATCTCTTGAAATGGTCCCCGAGTTAAAAGAGCAATATGACTCAAACCCGGAAACTCGCCGACTCATTGATACAGCTCAACATCTTGAGGGTGTTGCCCGTCATGCTTCGGTTCATGCTTGCGGAACTGTTATAGCTGAAAAACCTTTAACAGAATATATGCCTCTTCAATACGCCCCCCAAGATCCAAGCACTATAATTACTCAATTTGAAATGGGCGCTATTCAATCACTTGGTCTTCTTAAGATGGACTTGCTCGGATTAAAAAATCTGACAGTTATTGAAAACACTATTAGATTAGTAAAAGATAGCCAGGGAGTAGATTTGGATATTTCCAAAATTCCTCTAGACGATGAAAAAGTTTTCGCTTTACTTCAAACAGCTAACACAACCGGGGTTTTTCAATTAGAATCTAGTGGAATGAGAAGATACTTAAAAGATTTAAAACCCAATGTTTTGGAAGATATAATTGCTATGTGTGCCCTTTATCGTCCTGGTCCTCTTTCGGCAGGATTTGTGGATATGTTTGTCAGAAGAAAAAATGGATCGGAAAAAGTTACATATGATCATCCAGATATTGAAGCTATTTTGAAAACAACTTACGGAGTAACCGTCTATCAAGAGCAAGTTATGGAAATATCAAGAAAGCTGGCTGGTTTTACTGGCGGTCAAGCGGATACACTAAGAAAAGCTATCGGAAAGAAAAATGCTGTGTTATTGGCCAAGATGGAATCTGAGTTTATTAGCGGATGCAAAAAGAATAATGTCGATGAAAAAATAGCTAAAAAGATATGGAATGATTGGCAGGGATTTGCCGAGTATGCCTTCAATAAATCTCACTCGGCTTGTTATGGAATTATTGCTTATCAGACAGCTTATTTAAAAGCACACTTTCCCATTGAATTCACAACCTCTCTTCTTAACAACGACTCGGGTGATGTTGAAAGAATGGCTTTTTTAATTTCAGAGTCCAAAAAAATGGGTATCCAGGTCTTACCACCAGATATAAATCAAAGTTATTCAACATTTTCACCAGAAGGCACGAGTATAAGATTCGGATTAAGCGCCATCAAAAATGTGGGATCTAATATAGTGGATGCTGTTATAAGCGAAAGACAAAAAAATGGGCCGTTTAAAAATCTTTCGGACTTTATAGCTCGAATAACCCACAAAGATCTTAATAAAAAATCGATGGAAAGCCTAACAAAATCAGGTGTGTTTGACAGCTTAGCTATTGACCGTGGGGTTATTTTGGCAAACATTGATAAAATATTGGCTTGTTCTTCACAAATAAAAAAGACATTTTCTTCATCCCAAAATGGCCTGTTTTCCCAAGATTCGGCAGGATACACCTTCTCTCTAAACAATACTTCGCAAGCAACAGAAGACGAAAAATTGGGATGGGAAAAAGAATTGCTCGGTTTTTATATATCAGATCATCCTCTTAAAAAATATAAAGATTTTTTTATCCAAAAAAAGGTGGTTCCGATAAAATCAATTCTTGATCGATCAGCAAAATCATCCGTGGGAGGATCGTATAGAATTGCCGGAGTTATTACCGCCGTAAAGAAAATAATCACTAAAACTAAAAAACCCATAGCGTTTGTAAAAATAGAAGATTTAAGCGATACTATGGAAATAGTCGTTTTTTCGGAGGTACTTGAGCGAAAACCTGAAGTCTGGGAACCTCAAAACATAATTATTGTTCAGGGAAAAATGTCGCTTAGGGACAATGAACCGAAAATAATAGCAGATGAAGTAATAAAGATAAGTTAAAAATCTAAAGTTAAAATGAAAAAAACAGAAGACAATCAAATTGATAAAATCAGGCATTCTTTGTCCCATCTTTTAGCTATGGCTGTTTTGGAAAAATGGCCAAAAACAAAATTAGCCATCGGTCCCGTTATAGAAAACGGATTTTATTATGATTTTGATTTTATTTCTCCTATTTCCGATAAGGATTTAGAGTGGCTTGAAGGAAAAATGAGAGGATTAATAAGACAAAATTTGTCTTATAACAAAAAAATAATAACTCCAACTCAAGCAAAAAAGATGTTTGCCAAAGATCCTTATAAATTAGAATTGGTTTTGGAATTAATAAAGAAAAAATCCCCTTTGAGTGTTTATGAGACTTCTCTTCCAAATAAGTCCAATTTATTATTCACAGATTTATGTTCTGGGCCTCATATAAAAAACACCAAAGAAATACCCGTTGACGCTTTTAAACTAACAACGCTGGCTGGAGCTTACTGGAGAGGAAGTGAAAAAAACAAAATGCTTACCCGAATTTATGGGGTAGCTTTTGAAACAAAAAAAGATCTTGATGAATATCTCAACAAACAAGCGGAGGCAGAAAAAAGAGACCACAGAAAATTAGGCAAAGATTTGGATCTTTTTCACATAGATGACTTGGTCGGTCTTGGACTTCCTCTTTGGCATCCAAAAGGAGCTTTGTTGTGGAGAATAATTGAAGAATTTTGGTATAAAAAACATCTTGAAAACGGTTACGAACTTGTCAGATCCCCACACATAGGAAATAAAAACCTTTGGCAAACATCCGGTCATTGGGGATTTTATAACAAATCAATGTATCCCCCATTGGAAGCCGGGCAAACTTTAGAAGAAAAACAACAGAACAAAAAAACGGAAAATTCAGAAGAATACCTTTTAAAACCCATGAATTGTCCGTTTCATGTCCAGATTTATAAAAGCCAACCAAGATCTTATAGAGAACTTCCTCTCAGATGGGCTGAATGCGGAACCGTTTATAGATTTGAAAAGCGCGGAGAACTTTCGGGATTAACCAGAGTAAGAGGATTTACTCAAGACGATGCTCATATTATTTGCAGAAAAGATCAGGTAGAAGAAGAATTAAAGAGAGTCATAGATTTTATACTTTTTATGTATCAATCTTTTGGGTTTAACCCAAAAGACGTCAGTGTTTATTTATCTCTGCGAGATCCGAAAGATAAAAAGAAATATGCCGGAAATGATGCCGGGTGGAAATTTACCGAGGATGTTTTGCGCAAGGTAGCAAAAGAAAAAAAGTTAGATTTTAAAGAGGAATTAGGAGAGGCCGCTTTCTATGGACCAAAGCTTGATTTCAAAATAAAGGATGCCATTGGCAGAGAATGGCAATGTTCAACGCTTCAATTTGATTTTAATCTTCCTGAAAGATTTGAGATGAGTTACATAAACAATAACGGACAAAAAGAAAGTCCTTATATGCTTCATAGAGCTTTATTTGGATCTTATGAAAGATTTATTGGTCTTCTTATTGAACATTACGCCGGAGCTTTTCCTGTTTGGCTTTCACCGATTCAAGTCGGGATAATACCGGTTTCCGATAAGCATTTGGATTATGCCGAAAAAATTTATGATAAACTAAAAACATCCGGGATAAGACTGGAAATGTCGGATGCTAATGAAACTCTCGGAAAGAGAATAAGAGAATCGGAAATGAAAAAGATCCCCTACTTGCTTATTGCCGGGGACAAAGAAAAGGACAACCAATCCGTGAGCGTGAGAAGTTATAAAAAAGGACAGATTGGAGAAATGAAACTGGATAAATTTATTGAAGATGTTCTCAAAGAAATTGATAACAGAAAATAAAAAATAAAATCCGCTTATAAGGCGGATTTGTTTTAAACAATAATGATGTTCTTGGGAATCTTTCTCCAGAAGAAAACCGGTCTATCTCCTCCTCTACGTCGAATCATCATCCTATCTCCTCTTATTTGACAGACATAGAAAATTTCATCTCTTAAATTAACCAAACAACCAACTTTAAGACCAGCCTCAATAGCTTCCTTTGGTGGTCTTGGAATAGACTCCTCATTCTTGCCCACCCTCCTAGAATGCCATCCGATACAAAGTGGAAACCAATCAAAATTGGGAAAACTCTTAAAAACTTCGCGAGTGCTCGCCGAAACCCTCTTTTTCATTCTTAACTCCTTGCGAGAACTGACTAAAAGTTATAACTTTGAAATTGACATGTCAAATACAAAACTACCCAAAATTATAGCCGTTGTGGGACCGACCGCTTCCGGAAAGTCCGATTTGGCAGTGGATATAGCCAAATACATTAATGCCAATTCCAAAAAATTAAAAACTAAAGGAGCAGAAATAATCTCAGCTGATTCAAGACAAGTTTATAAAGGATTTGATCTTACATCCGGCAAAGTGCCCAAGGATAAAACTATAAATAATAAATCACAAATAACAGACTATTATTACAAAGGGATACAACATCACCTTTTGGATGTGGCCTCGCCCCAAAAAATATTTTCAGTTGCCCGATATCAAAAGTTAGCCTTGGATGTTATTAAACGAATAGAAGGAAAGGATAAAATGGCCATATTATGTGGAGGAACAGGATTATATGTAGATTCCATCCTTTATGGGACAAATTTTCCCGCAATAAAACCTAACGCACAATTGAGGAAAAAACTTGAGAGACTTTCAAATCAAGAACTTTTTGAAAAATTAAAAAAACTTGATCCCAAGAGAGCTTTGATTATTGATAAAAATAACAGCCGCCGATTGATAAGAGCACTTGAAATTGTTTTATCAACGGGAAAACCAATCCCATCAATTAGTAAAAATAAAATATTTGATGTTTTGATTTTTGGTATAGATTTGCCAAAAGAGAAGTTAATAATAAGAATAAAACAAAGAATTTTAAAAAGAATAAAACAAGGAATGATTTTAGAAATAAAAAAAGCCCACAATCAGAGACTTTCTTGGAAAAGACTTGAGAGTTTTGGATTAGAATTTAAATGGATATCCAGATATTTACAAAAATCCATCAGTGAAAAAGAAATGATTGACGGACTTTTTGTTGAAACGGTTAAATACGCCAAAAGACAAATGACTTGGTTTAAGAGAAATAAAGATATATTTTGGTTAAACAAAACAAAACCGTCCGTTTGGAAACGGACGGTTTATGATTTTTTTATTAATTCCCTTTAGGAGAAAACATTTTTATGAGAAATCCCTTTATTTCCCGTTTGTATTCCTCCTGCTCAAAAGATTGAATTATTCTGCTACCTGAAATTTCTTCTTCTATTTTCTTCATTAATTGGTCAATAAAGATACTTCCTGTTTGACGTTCGGTCATGCTGGGAAAATCGGAAATCACCACTCCCCGGTTTTGAGCAAGGTTCCAAATATGATCATGTAATATCTTCAATCCTTCTTGAATACTAGCGCCTCCACTTCTTGAAAGAATTGCTTGATTTACAATACTATGAGCAATTGCATCAATGGGCGTTGGTTTTTCCGTTTCTGTTTCTCCCGGAAATGAGGCGGGACGAGAAAATACTTTTGAAGAAATGTATCTCCAGATTATTTTAAGTCTTTGGACAGAGGGCGGAGTACCCAACTCTCCTGAACTAATATTTTCAAGTTTGATTTTTAAATCAATAATTTTGTTTTGCACCCAAGCGTGGATATCATCGTAAGAAATATTGGTTCCTAATTGCATTATAATATCCTCTATGTGTCTTGTTTTAATCGGCTCCTGTTCATTAAAACTTGTTTCATTTCTTATGGCTAATTCAACCTCGGACAAGATGACTTGAGCAATTGCATCAATTTTCCTTTCATTCTCAGGTGTTATGTTTTGAGACTTTTTTTGTTCTGATTTGGTTTCTTCTTTTTTTACGGTAGCCTCTCCTCTCACCGACCTGCCATATCCCCGATCACGAGCTTCACCTATTGGGGATTGAGGCGATCCAGTTTCTTGAGTTGAATCACCATATAAAAATCTTCTATGTCTTTCTTCTGGAGTCATATTTTTGGGGGTCATATTTTGAATATTTAATTATATGTTTTTTTATTGTAGCAAATTACTTCCAAAGTTAGCTAATCATCTTTTTAAACAATTCTCTGACTACTGC
>ERZ795061.1117-NODE-1117-length-26543-cov-15.825846_pt1 | contig 26543 bp, 28 predicted proteins | sample MGYA00375145_ERZ795061 | MGnify/ENA primary metagenome ERZ795061 (study PRJEB30190, sample SAMN05720144) | anaerobic digester metagenome | isolation source: active sludge of municipal wastewater-treating anaerobic digesters | place: USA | collected 2014-12-22 ... | reverse complement strand
AAAGACGCTGGATCCCGTGTCTTCGGCCATCCATGGCCGGCACGGGATGAGGGCATCCTGCCCTCACTTGACGCCGTGCATGAGTTTCTGGATCAAGGGCGCGATCAGGAACAGCACTACGCCCGCACCCACCAGCGCGTAGAAGCCGAACGTGTAACCTGCGTTTGCCGAGGCCACCGACATGCCTTCCGATCCGCTGACATGGCTTGCAAACAAGCCCGACAGGTTGTTACCGATGGCTGTCGAGAGGAACCAGCCACCCATGGCCAGTCCAACCACCTTGAGCGGCGCCAGCTTGGTAACCATGGAAAGCCCGATCGGTGACAGGCACAACTCACCGGCGGTCTGGATCACGTACACCGCAACCAACGGCCACAATGGAATCTGCCCGGTCTGGCTGTCCACCAGATTCGACAGCGAGTACATCAGAAGCAGGAAGGCCAGACCGTTGAAGATCAGGCCAAGTCCGAACTTGCGCGGGATGGAAGGATTGGCCTTGCCGAGCTTGATCCACGCCCAGGCAAATATCGGCGCCAGGGCGAGAATCGCGATGGGATTGACCGACTGGAACCAGCCGATCGGGAATTCCCAGCCGCCCACATCGCGATTGACGATGTTCTGCGCAAGAAAATTGAAGGAGCTGCCGGCCTGCTCGAAGAAGCACCAGAACAGAACGTTGAAAGTGAAGATGATCAGCATGGCGATGGCCCGGTCACGACTCACCTTGCCTTCGCGCAATCCTTCCACCATCACCATTACGCACAGCACCACAAACAAGCCGGCAAGAATCCAGGCGAGGATTTCCGCATCGATGGCCAACAGGAAGTACACGACCGGGATGGCCACCATCGAGCCCACCAGCACGGCCAGCACCCGCTGCGGACCCTCTGCGCCTTTTGGCGGCTCTCCAATACCCTGCAATTTGCTGCGGCCAAACCAGAACCAGACGGTCGAGATGAGCATGCCGATGCCGGCGGCGCAGAACACCATCTTGTATGCCGGCATGCCCTGGTCACCCATCAGGCGGTTGGCCAGGATGCCGGTGAGGATTGGCGCAACGAACGCGCCGGCATTGATGCCCATGTAGAAGATGGTGAATCCGGAATCGCGGCGCTCGTCACCGCGTGCATACAACTGGCCAACCTGCGCGGAGATATTCGGCTTGAACAGGCCGTTGCCGACGATGATGGTGGCCAGGCCAACCAGGAACATGGTCTGGTCGGGAATCATCACCACGAAATACCCGGCTGCGGAAACCACCGCGCCCACGAGGATGGAACGCTGGTATCCGATCACCCGGTCAGCAACGAATCCACCAAAGATCGCCGTGGCATAGACCAGGGCAAGGAACGCGCCGTAGGTGCGGCTGGCATACGCCTGCCCACTGGGGTCGTTGGAGAAAAACTGCGCAACGATGTACAGGGTCAGGGCCCAGCGCATGCCGTAAAAGGCAAAGCGCTCCCAGAACTCGGTCATGAAGAGCATCCACAACGGACGCGGATGCCCGAGGGCTTGCTTGAACTCGGGAATGGGATTTTCCGGTGTCGTGGAAGGTGCAGCGCCGCTCATGCAGTAGTCCCTCAATCTGGAAGAAAACCGGGCGGAGCATCACCGACTGGGCGATGCGCGTCAAATCACAGCTGGCTGTTGCGTTGCACCAACGGACTTCAATTGCCGATGACGGTGCGCACCTCGATCAGCTCGGGGAAGAAGGTCAGCTCCAGCGCCTTGGCGAGGAAGCCAACTCCCGAGGAGCCACCCGAACCACGCTTGTGGCCGATGATGCGCTCGACGGTCTTCATGTGACGGAAGCGCCAGAGCTGGAACGCTTCCTCGATATCCACCAGTTGTTCGCAGAAGTGGTACTCGGACCAGAATTCATCAGCGTTTTCGTAGATGCGCTTGAACACCGGCACCAGGTCTTCCCTGCGCGCATGTGGCACAGACCAGTCGCGCGCAAGGCAATCCTGCGGAACCGCATGGCCGGCACGGGCCAGGAAGCGCAGGAATTCGTCATACAAGCTGGGCGCATCAAGGATGGCCTGCAATTCGGCCTTGCGCGGCGCATCGTGATTGAACACCGCGAGCATCTCGGCGTTCTTGTTGCCCAGCAGGAATTCAATCATGCGGTACTGGTGTGACTGGAAGCCCGAAGCATTGCCGAAAACATGGCGGAATTGCAGGTATTCCGCCGGTGTCAGCGTTTCCAGCACCGCCCACTGCTCGAACAGCTGGCGCTGGATCTGCTTGACCCGGGCGAGGACCTTGAGCGAGGCATCGGTCTGGTCGCGCGACAGGTTGGCCAGCGCGGCGCGCAGCTCGTGGATGATGAGCTTCATCCACAACTCGCTGACGTGATGCTGCACGATGAACAGCATTTCATCGTGGTGCGGAGGATTGCTCAACGGTTTTTGCGCTGACAGCAGGGTATCCAGTTGCAGATAGCCGCCGTAGCTCTGGCGGTCGCGCAGATCAAGCTGCAAGCCCTGCTCAAGTTCGCGTTTGTTTTCCATGGCTGGGACGGGTAGACGGCAAAGGGGGATTCCGGACGCTACCGGAGTTGCGCCCTCATCGCCAGAGACGAATCGCCGCAAACCCGGCTGCAACTTGCTGCGTCCAACCTTGCGCACATCGATGCTGCTTGCTATCAATGCCCGGTCGTCGTGGCACGCGGGCCACCCAAACGACACGGTATCGAGCCAGCCGGCACTGGATCCGGCTCGCGCACGCTGCCTTCGCGCTGTTCCCGCAGTTCCGCATTGGCGGAATACCCTGGCGGCGCACGCAAAACCGGCTCCGGCAATTTCATGCCGCGCACTCCTGCGAGGCACGATCCAGTGGAGAACTCCGTGTCCATAGCTGCCACCTTTGAAATCGAATACCTGCAATACCTCGACGCCACGGGCAAGCTCGTGCGCGATGATCTTCCCGCCTTTGCCCGCGACACCCGGCAACTGGTCAAGCTGTACCAGGAAATGGTCATGGCCCGCGTCTTTGACGCCAAGGCAATTGCCCTGCAGCGCACCGGCAAGCTCGGTACCTATGCGCCCTGCCTTGGCCACGAGGCAACGTACATGGCTATCGGCAGCGCCATGCAGGAAGACGATTCTTTCGCCTGCAGCTACCGCGAATACGGCGCCCAGTTCCATCGCGGCGTCAAGCCGCGCGAGTTGCTCATGTACTGGGGCGGCGACGAGCGCGGCAACGACTTCTCCGGCCCCGCGCATGACTTCGCCTGGTGCGTGCCAATCGGCACCCAATGCCTGCATGCTGCCGGATCCGCGCTGGCCTTCAAGATCCGCAAGGAACCGCGCGTGGCCGTCTGCACGATTGGCGATGGCGGCTCCTCGAAGGCGGACTTCAACAGCGCCTTGAATGTCGCCGGAGCGATGACGCTGCCGCTGGTTGCCGTGATCGTGAACAATCAGTGGGCCATCTCCGTTCCGCGCTCATCGCAGACCGGCGCCAAGACCCTCGCACAGAAAGGCATTGCCGCGGGACTGGAGTGCATCCAGGTCGATGGCAATGACCTGCTTGCCATGCGCGCCGCCATGGACCACGCCCTCAAGCGCGCACGCAACGGTCATGGCGCGATGGTCATCGAAGCGGTGACCTATCGCTTGTCCGACCACACCACGGCGGACGACGCGCGTCGCTACCGGCCCGAGGCCGAAGTGAAGGAAGCCTGGGATCGCGAACCGCTGCGTCGCCTCAAGGCCTACCTGGTGTCACTGAATGCCTGGAACGAGGAAGACGAGGTCGAATTGAAGGAACGCTGCGCCAAGTATGTCGACGCCGAAGTCAACGCGTATCTTGAGACGCGCTCGCAACCGGTGGAGGCCATGTTCGACTACACCTATGCGGAACTGCCGGACGATCTCAAGACCCAGCGCAGCGAGGCGCTGTTCTGGGACAAACCGCACTGAACACAAGCGAGTCGCACCTTAACGGGTGTGCCTTTTTGATAACGGCCCCGGCCGCACCAGCACTTACGGATTTCCATGGCTCAAATCACCTTGATCGAAGCAGTCACTCAGGCATTGGCCTGGGAGATGCAACACGACCCAAGCGTCGTCGTGCTTGGCGAGGACGTTGGCGTCAACGGCGGTGTCTTCCGTGCCACCCAGGGACTCATCGAAAAGTTCGGCGCCGATCGGGTCATCGACACGCCGCTGGATGAAACCACCATCGCCGGCATTACCGTCGGACTCGCCGCGCAAGGCATGAAACCGGTCGCCGAAGCGCAGTTCGAGGGCTTCATCTACGCCATGCTCGAACAGATCATTTGCCACGCGGCGCGCATGCGCAATCGCACGCGCGGACGCATCACCATGCCGGCCGTGTGGCGTGCGCCCTGGGGCGGCGGCATTCGCGCCCCGGAGCACCACTCCGAAGCCAACGAAGCCTTGTTCACCAATGTTCCGGGACTGCGCGTGGTGCTGCCTTCATCGCCTGCGCGCGCCTACGGCCTGCTGCTGGCCTCCATCCGCGATCCGGATCCGGTGATTTTCTTCGAGCCCAAGCGTATCTACCGGCAGTACAAGGAGGAAGTCCCCGACGATGGCGAGGCCTTGCCGCTGGATGTCTGCTTCGTGCTGCGCGATGGCAGCGACGTGACCCTGGTGACCTGGGGCGCACAGGTGAAGGAGACCTTGGAAGCCGCCGATGTGCTTGCCGAGCAAGGCATCAGCGCGGAAGTGATCGATGTCGCTACGCTCAAACCACTGGACTTCGACACCATCCACGAATCGGTGCGCAAGACCGGCCGCTGCGTGATCGTGCACGAGGCACCGCGCACGGCGGGGTTCGGCGCGGAAATCGCCGCACGCCTCGCCGAACACGCGCTTTACGACCTGGCTGCTCCAGTCCAGCGCGTAACGGGCTACGACACGCATATTCCATTGTTTCGTCTTGAGATGAAGTATCTTCCTTCCGTGGAAAAGATCGTCGCTGCAGCCAAAAGAACAATGGAGGTTTCGTGAGAACGACTCTTCGCAATCCAAAACTCGTCGCCCACGCGCTTGGTCTGCTGGTGCTTTGCGCGTCGCACGTCGCAGTCGCACAAGTTCCAGACACTTCGACGCTCAGGACAATTCCTAGTCCGCCACCCGCCGACCAACCATTCGACGCCGTGTTCGGTGTCGAAATGCATTTGGACGCAAACGCCTTTTACCTGGGTCACGCTTGGCATCGTGTTCAGGGCAACAACGTTGACATCCTTTTCGACATTAGTTGCGCCTTCATTTGTCAGGGCTTTGAACCAGAATATCGTGAGTATCCGTTTGAAATGCCTGCACTTGCCGCGGGAACCTACAACGTTCGGTTTGTCTTTGCTGATTTCGACAATCCCTCTCAGGTTCTCGGCGAATTCCAGATGGTAGTTGGCGGCGTCCCTGCACCGGCACAACTCCCCACGGGCGACTTCGTTCCATGGCTGCTGGGCCTGCTGCTGGTCTTTGCCGCATTTTCAAGACTCCGCCTCATGGGCACCCCACTCGCGAACACAAGATGACTACAAAGACATTCCACTTGCCCGACCTCGGTGAAGGACTGCCGGATGCCACCATCGTCGAATGGTTCGTCAAGCCGGGCGACGTTGCACGCCTGGACGAACCGCTGGTTTCCATGGAAACCGCAAAAGCCGTGGTCGAGGTGCCCTCGCCGTTCTCGGGCAAGGTGATCACGCAGCATGGCAAGGCGGGCGACGTGATCGAGACCGGCGCGGCACTTGTTGAGATTGAAATAGACGCCAAGCTGCCGCAGCGCGCCGAAGCCGAAGCCACCGGCCATCACCACGGGCCGCCGAAACCTGCCAAGCCCGAACCGGCCAAACCGGCAGCGGCACCTGCCTCGAGCGCGCCAGCCGCCGAGCGTTCGGATTCCGGTACCGTGGTCGGTGCCATGCAAAGCAGCGACAGCGTGCATGTGGAACTGGCCGCCAGTGTCGGAGGCGTCAAGGCGGTTCCCGCCGTGCGCGCGCTGGCAAAAAAGCTGGGCGTCGATCTGAGTCGGGTTCGCCCCAGCGGCGCCGATGGCGTGGTCACCCTGAAGGACGTGAAAGCCGCTGCGGAAGCCGGAAGCGCCAAAGTCGGAGCCGCGCCTGCCGTGCAGGCGCCCGCTGCGGTTCCGGCAGCAACACCACAGGCCGCCGCACGTGCAGCCGAGCAGCGCACGGCGCTGTCGGCCTCCGGCAAACCGATGCGCACCACGCCACCGACACAGTCCGCCAGTGGCCAGCCCGAACAACTCAAGGGCGTACGCCGCAACATGGCGCGCGTCATGGCGCAGGCACACGCACAGGTGGTCCCCACCACGCTCAGCGACGACGCCGACATCCATGCCTGGCTGCCCGGCAACGACATCACCGTGCGTCTTATCCGTTCGCTGGTGCGCGCCTGCCAGGCCGTGCCCGCGCTGAACGCCTGGTTCGATGGCGAAAACCTCACCCGCACCCTGCATCCGCATGTGGACATCGGCATTGCCGTGGATACCGATGACGGCCTGTTCGTGCCGGCACTGCGCAATGCCGACGTGCTGGATGCCAATGGGTTGCGCCAGGCCATCAACCGGCTGCGTGAGCAGGTCAACAACCGAAGCATTCCGCCCGAGGAGCTCAAGGGCTACACGATCTCGCTGTCCAACTTCGGCATCTTTGCCGGCCGCTATGCAACCCCCGTGGTGGTGCCACCGACCGTCGCCATCGTTGCCGCCGGCAAGGGTCGCCACCAGATGACGCCGGTCATGGGTGGCTTCGAATCGCACAAGGTCATTCCCTTGTCATTGACCTTCGACCACCGCGCCGCCACCGGCGGTGAAGCTGCGCGCTTCCTCAAGGTGATGCTGGACGATCTGGCGCGACCGGCGTAGGGATTTGTCGGTTCCGCGGCTGCGCCGATTGAACCGACCTACCTCCCGTCTTCGGACGCTCCATCTTCAAGGGTAGGTCGGCTCAAGAAGCAAAGCGACGGAGCCGACTACTGACCAGTCGCGAGCATTTCGTAGCCGACGATATCCAGGTCGAATCCGGCCAGGCCGACCAGTTTGCGTGGCGTGCCGAGCACGCGCAGCTTGCGCACGCCAAGATCGGCGAGGATTTGTGCGCCGAGGCCATTGCGTCGCCATTCCCGGGTCGGGTCGGGGTCTTCGGCGGCACACTTCCCGACCAGGCGATCGAGCACAGCCGCGGCCTCATCCGCTTCGCTCAGGACCACGACCACGCCGCGATTCTCATCGGCAATGCGGCGCAATGCAGCGGTCACGGTGAGGCCCAGATCGTCGCGACGCAGGTGCAGTACATCGCTCAAGGTGTTGCGTACGTGAACGCGCGTCAGCACCGGTCGATCATCGGTGATTTCGCCACGCAGCAGCGCGAAATGCAGGGCGCGTTGCAGCAGGTCGCGGTAGACCACCAACCGGAATGCACCGAACTCGGTATCGACCTTGACATCGCGCACACGCTCGATGGTGTTTTCGGTTTGCAGGCGATAACGGATCAAATCGGCAATGGAACCGATCTTCAGCCCGTGCTTGCGCGCAAATTCTTCCAGCGCCGGTCGCCGCGCCATGCTGCCATCGTCCGCCATCACCTCGACGATGACGCCTGCGGGTTCCAGTCCGGCCAGGGTGGCCAGATCGCAAGCGGCCTCGGTGTGACCCGCGCGCACCAGCACGCCACCGGCTTGCGCGGCCAGCGGGAAGATATGGCCGGGTTGGGCCAGATGCTCGGGCCGCGCGTCCCGCGCCACCGCAGTACGGATGGTGTGCGCGCGGTCGTAGGCGGAAATGCCGGTGGTGACACCTTCGGCGGCTTCGATGGAGACGGTGAAGTTGGTGTGGTGCGAGGAGGTGTTGGTCTGCACCATGGGCTTCAGGCCCAACTGCCGACAGCGTGCTGCGGTCAAGGTCAGGCACACCAGTCCGCGCGCCTCGCGCACCATGAAGTTGATGTCTTCGGGACGCACCTTTTCGGCCGCCATCACCAGGTCGCCTTCGTTTTCGCGATCCTCGTCGTCGAGGATCACCACCATGCGCCCGGCGTGGATGTCTTCGATGATTTCGGGAATGGTGTTGAAGCTCATGCTTGGCATCCGTTGGGTTGCGCGAATCCCGGCACATCGAATGGGATTGGTTGGGAACATCGCCCCTAACCTGCATTATTCATGAACGTCGCAGGAAAACGCCCGAAACCTTTTATGACAACGCATTCCAGAACTCTGCCATTTCAACAAAGTATCTGCCTGCGTTTTCCTGCTGGCGCGGGCCTCGCGGGTCTTTTGATCCAATCGCTGCGTTGCTTGTCGCCCCAATGGAACCACCATTGCGGCTCCGCGCGCCTTGCGCTTGGGCCAAAATCCACCGCGATCATCCGCGCCCGCTCATGAATAATGCAGGTAAAGGGCTCCTACGAGACTGAAGCGTTGCCGAATTGGGCCAGGCGCTCGGCGTAGCGCGCCATGCGATCGACCTCGATGTTGACGGCATCGCCCGCCTTGCGGATGGCGAAGGTGGTGACTTGCCGGGTATGCGGAATCAGGTTGACGCCGAAACGCGTTCCCTCGACTTCGTTGACGGTGAGACTGACGCCATCAACGCAGATGGAACCCTTGCTGGCGATGTAGCGCGCCAGTTCGCGCGGCACCTCAAGTGTCCAGCGTTCGCTTCGTGCTTCTTCCTGCACGCCGATCACCGTACCCAGGCCATCGACGTGTCCGGACACCAGATGCCCACCCAGTCGATCACTCAGGCGCAGGGCCTTTTCCAGATTGACCGGCGCGCCAACGGCCAGCGCGCCCAGCGTGGTCAGGCGCAGGGTTTCCAGCGACACATCGGCGGCGAAATGATCGGCACCGACATCCAGCGCAGTCAGGCAGACGCCGGAAACCGCAATGCTGTCGCCTACGCGCACATCGTCCATGCCGAGCAGCGAACTGGCGAACTGCATGCGCCGGTCGCCGCCACGCGATTCGCTGGCAAGCACATGGCCGACACATTGGACGATTCCGGTAAACATCAGGCGCTTCCTGGACGCATCAGCAGACTCCAATCGTTCCCCAGCATGCGCTGGTCAACCAACTCAAGATTCCATCGCTCGCGCATGTCGGTCAGCGTCGGCAACTCAAGCAAGGGCCTCGCCGCATTGCCCAGCAACACCGGCGCGACATGCAGCAGCACTTCGTCCACCAGGCCCGCAGCGAAGAACGCTCCGCACAGGGTCGCACCGGCCTCGACTTGCACTTCGTTGATTTCCCGCTGAGCCAGAAGAGCCAACACCCGGCACAGGTCGAGGCGGCCATCGCGCAATTCAAGCGCGGCAAGCTCGACCCCGTCAAAGCGTGAATCCGTTGTGCGTGCACCCTCGCCGTGCACAACCAGGGTCGGCACGGATCCATCCAGCACGCGACAGCCGGATGGCGTGCGCAGATGCGTATCCAGCACCACGCGCAGCGGCGCGGGGATTGCCGGCTCCGGCAAGCGCACGGTCAGTTGCGGATCATCCGCCAGCACCGTGCCGACACCCGTGAGCAAGGCGCAGCTTCGCGCACGCCAATGCTGAACATTGCGCCTGGCCGGCTCGCCCGTGATCCAGTGCGACTGGCCGTTGGCCAATGCGGTACGCCCGTCCAGACTCATGGCCAGCTTGAGGCGCAACCAGGGGCGTGCGCGTTCGATGCGGGAAAAGAAGCCCCGATTGATCTCGCGCGCATCGGCATGCATCAGTCCCGCATCCACGCGAATTCCGACAGCGCGCAACTTCGCCAGTCCGCGTCCGTCCACTTCGGCAAACGGATCACCGTGCGCAATCACCACGCGCGCGACGCCGGCTGCGATCAGGGCGTCGGCGCAGGGCGGCGTGCGTCCGACATGCGCACACGGCTCCAACGTCACATACGCGGCTGCACCCCTCGCCCGTTCGCCCGCCTCGGCCAGGGCCAGTGCTTCGGCGTGCGCTTCACCGGCACGTCGATGCCATCCCATGCCGACCACGCGGTCGCCCTGCGCAATCACGCAGCCGACACGGGGGTTGGGCCGGGTCGTGCATAGACCGCGCGCGGCCAGGCGCAGGGCTTCAGCCATATGTGCGTGATCTGCGGCGCTGAATGCTGCGCCATGCACGGACATCATTTGCCCCGCGATCTGGGCTCTTCACCCAACAAGGGCAACTGCATGCCTTCAAGCGCGGGAAGATCGCGCTCGAGTTTCTCGATTTCCTCGCGGAATGCCTGCACGTCCTCGAAGCTGCGGTAGACAGAGGCAAAGCGCACGTAGGCCACCTGGTCGAGCTTTTTCAACTCGCGCATGACCAGCTCACCAATACGCAAGCTCGCCATTTCCCGCTCGCCGCTGCGCCTGAGCTCGTCAATCACGTTGCGCACGGCGGTGTCGATCTGTTCACTGGCCACCGGTCGCTTCTGCAAGGCGCGATGAAAGCTGGTACGCAGCTTGCGCTCATCGAAGGCCTCCCTGCGACTGTCGCTCTTGACCACCGCGGGCAGCTTGAGCTCGGCCGTCTCGAAGGTGTTGAAGCGTTCGCCGCAGTGCTCGCACCCACGCCGGCGCCGGATGGTTGCGCCATCCTCGGACACGCGCGAATCAATCACGCGGGTGTCTTCATGCTGGCAGAAGGGGCAGTGCATTTAGAAGGCCGGGAATAGAGAATAGAGAATCGGGAATAGTATGAAAACCGGGAATCGGGAATGGGGAATTGGGAATGGGTGAAAAGCGACATGGCGCGGGAACCAGGCTTCTACTATTCCCGATTCTCTATTCTCTATTCCCGGCCCTTCAGCCATACACCGGATACTTCCTGCACTGCGCGGCCACCTTTTCGCGGGTTGCCGCAATCACCTTTTCGTCATTGGGCGCATCCAGCACGTCGGCCATCCAGCCGGCGAGATCAACGCAATCCTGCTCGCCATAGCCACGCGTGGTCACGGCCGGTGTACCGATGCGCAGGCCCGAGGTGATGAACGGCGAGCGCGGGTCATTCGGTACCGCGTTCTTGTTGACCGTGATGTGCGCCTTGCCAAGCGCGGCTTCGGCATCCTTGCCGCTGGTATCGCGACCGATCAGGTCGATCAGCATCAGGTGATTCTCGGTGCCGCCGGAAACGATCTTGTAGCCGCGCGCAATCAGGGTGCGCGCCATGGCCTTGGCATTGACCACGACCTGCTGCTGGTAGGTCGTGAACTCCGGCTGCAGGGCTTCGAGGAAGGCCACCGCCTTGGCCGCAATCACGTGCATGAGTGGCCCACCCTGGATACCGGGGAACACGATGGATTGCAGCTTCTTCTCGATGGCTTCGTCGAGCCCCTTGGCGATCACGAAACCACCGCGCGGACCACGCAGGGTCTTGTGCGTGGTCGAAGCCACCACATGCGCGTGGTTGATCGGATTCGGATACACGCCAGCGGCAATCAGGCCGGCCACATGCGCCATGTCGACGAAGAAATACGCGCCGACCTTGTCGGCAATCGCGCGCATGCGCGCCCAATCGACCACCTGCGAATAGGCACTGAAGCCGCCGACCAGCATCTTGGGCTTGTGCTCCAGCGCGAGGCGCTCGACCTCGTCATAGTTGATCAAACCCTGTTCGGTGACGCCATACTGCACGGCCTTGAACAGCTTGCCGGAGACATTGACCTTGGCGCCGTGGGTCAGGTGGCCGCCATGGGCCAGGCTCATGCCGAGAATGGTGTCGCCCGGCTCCAGCAGCGCCAGATACACCGCCTGGTTGGCTTGCGAGCCGGAGTGCGGTTGCACGTTGGCGTAATCGGCGCCAAACAACTTCTTGATGCGCTCAATGGCCAGACGCTCGGCCACATCCACGTATTCGCAGCCGCCGTAGTAGCGCTTGCCCGGATAGCCTTCCGCGTACTTGTTGGTCAGTACCGAGCCTTGGGCCTCCAGCACACGCGGGCTGGCGTAGTTTTCCGAGGCGATCAGCTCGACATGGTCCTCCTGGCGCCCGGCCTCGGCCGTGATCGCGCCCGCCAGTTCCGGATCAAACCCTTCGATACGCATGGTCTTGGGAAACATCGACGCACTCTCGGCAGCCAGAATGGGATTGCGCAGTTTACCGCGTTGCAGCACGGCAAGGGGGCGCAGGGGATCGGAGCCCGCGCCCGGCACGGCGGCACAGGACTACTCGGGCGAGAGCAATTCCATGGCCATGACCAGCGCGTCCTCGCGCGATCGCGCCGCCGGGTAGTAATTGGGGCGCCTGCCGATTTCGTTGAACCCGACATCGTGATAGAGCGCGATGGCCGTCTTGTTGGATGGACGCACCTCAAGGTAGGCACGTTCCACGCGATGCCAGCGCGCCAGGTCGAGCAGGCGCATCAAAACGCGGCGCCCATGGCCCCTGCCCTGCTCGGCGGGCGCCACGCAGATGTTGAGTACATGCGCTTCGCCGGCGGCAACCGACAGCACGCCATAGGCAATGACTTCGGCGGAACGCTCCAGCACCCAGCATTCGTAGCCGGCAGCAAGACAGTCGCGAAAGATGGCGTAAGTCCAGGGAAACGGATAGGCGCTCAATTCAATGCGGGCCACCGATTCCAGATCGGCCGCGCGCATGGCGCGGAAGCTGGAGAGGGGTTCCTGGAGATTGGCGACCATGGCGGGTGCCTCAATGGGGACGCGTGACCAGCAGGCGCGAAATGCGCTTGAGCTCTCCCCACAGCGCACGCCGAGCTTCAACGCTGGACATCAGGTCCTGGGCGTGCGCACCGATCACCCAATGCAGGAGACCCTGTTCCGCGGAGTCGAGCCCTGAACTCAAGTTGCGCGCATGCGCTTCACCCAGCACCACCAGAGCGGTGGCCTGGCGCAGCGCTTCGCTATCATCGGCAGCACACAGGCGCGCGGCCACGCCCAACCAGGCCAGCGCCGCCAGCACATCCCGGGACCAGCGCGCACCTTCGCTGGCACCGATCACGAGCACTTCGCGGAATTCTCCGGTACTGCGCGGCGGAATCGCTTGCGAAGCAGCGCAAGCAGGTTCCGCGGCCGCGCTCGCCGGTGCTTGCATGGCCAAGTTGGCTAGCCGCGGCTCGTAGACATCGATGCCCATTTCCGCCAGCAAGCGCAGGCTGCGTTCATCGAGCATGTTCGCGCACCTCGCTTTGCAGGAGATCGCCATGAAAACTGGCAAAGATCTCGTCGGCAGCCACCGAAAGCGCATCCACCGTGGAGATCAACCGGCTGTCCGCTGCGGGCGCGTCGGCGTGATAGATCTCGTCCAACTGCGGAGTTCCGTCAGGACGATCAACGCGCATGCGCAAGGCAACGCTGGCGATGGAACCGCCGTCGGGCGCCGGCACGCGCTCGAAACGCAGGATGGTTCCGCTGATGCGCAAGGCCGCCTGGCTGGCCGGCAAGGCATCGATGACCAATGGACTGATCGACGCGGCATCCAGCATCCGCTTCAGGCGTCTTTGCAACTGGCGCGTGGGTGGGTCCGTCCACAGCTGGTAATGGTACTGGCGCAGTTCACGCGCCTCCGGATCCAGCGCATAGATCAGGGCACGGTCGGCGTACAGGCCATCCGCGGCAAACAGGTTGACCACGATCGGCGTGCGAAACGGGGCCGCCTCGCTGACCGGCAGTGCGGCCGGCCTGGCCATCTGGAAAAAGGTGTGGTCCGGCGCGCCGGGAACATTGCCACACGCCGCCAGCACCAGCGCCAGGAAGAAAGGGAAAACCGTTTTCATGGCGCGTCATCCTCCAGCTTGTCGGGCTCCGGCGAACGCAGCAATTGGCCCGGATTGCGCCGAATCTCGCGACTGAACTCGTCGAGGTTGCGCGTGGCGGATTCCAGATGATGGGTGATCACATCCATGCGGCTGGAAAGGCTCGCCATGACCGTGGCCAGGTCGGTGGTCGCGCTGCGGATATCGCCACGGTTTTCACGCGCGATGTCGGCCAGTTCGCTGATGGCCTGGTCAACGGTCTTGCGCGTTTCACGCAGTTCGCCACTCAAGCCCTGCACGTTGCCGAGGATGGCGGCCACGGCTGCGCGGTTTTCCGGTTTGAGCAGATCATCCATTGCCGTCGATGCGCTGTTGAGCTTGTCGAGCAGGGCCTGGGCCTGGCCAAGGATCTCCGGTGCGTTGTCATCCAGGGCACCGGTGATTGATTCCACGCGCAAGGAAAGCTGCTTGACCATGGGCGTGATCTGGTCACGGGTCAGGTTGGATACCTCGCCCGCCAACTCGCTGAAGGCGGCAAACACATCCGCCGACTCGGCCGAGCGGATCTCCGCGCCCGCCGCCAGCATTTCGCGGCTGGCTCCTTCCTTGATGCCGATCGACATGTCGGCCAGCAAGCCGCTGGATTGCAGGTGCGCCACGCTGTCCTTGGGAATCTGCCAGTCGCGCTTGACCACCAGAGTGACCTTGTAGCGGGTTCCGGCAGCGCTGCGATGCGGCTGGATCTCGCCGACATCGCCAATGCGATAGCCCTCGTAGAAAACCGGTGCGCCGTAGCGCAGGCCAGTGACATTGCGGTACTGAACAAGATACTCGGAGGCCGGTCCGCTGCGTCCGGTGATGAGGGCGAGGCCAACCAGCAGGACCACCAGGGCCACGGCCACAACCGCACCGACAAGCGTGTAATTGACCGTGTCACGTTTCACGTCTTGATCCCCTCAATCCAAGCCCGATTGTATGTCGGATGCGCGGCCGCCTCATGCATCTTCCCCGATCAGCCTGCGCAAGTACTCGTCGGCATCGATCTGCACGTCACGCGGGCGCCGGTTGAGCAGATCCTGGATGCGTTCGTTGTCGGCGGCGCGCACCTCGGCGGTGCTGCCGGTCATCAGCACCTTGCCCTGGTCGAGCACGGTGATGCTGTCGGCGATCTTGAAGGCACTTTCCAGCTCATGGGTGACCACCACGATGGTCATGCGCAAGGCATCGCGCAGACGCAGGATCAATTCATCCAGCTCTGCCGAAACCACCGGGTCCAGACCCGCCGATGGTTCATCGAAAAACAGCAGGCGCGGATCCATGACGATCGCACGCGCCAGCGCGGCGCGCTTGACCATGCCACCGGAAAGCTGGCTCGGCATGAGGTCCTGGAAGCCACCCAGGTTGACCACTTCGAGCTTGATGCCGGTCATGATGCGGATGGTTTGTTCATCCAGGCGGGTGTGCTCGCGCAAGGGCAAGGCCACGTTGTCGCCCACCGTCATGGACGTCAACAGGGCGCCGCCCTGGAACGAAACCCCGATGCGCTTGCGCACATCGAGCTTTTCGCGCTCGCTGGCACGGGCCATATCCACGCCGAACAACGTGACCGTGCCACCCGCCGGCCGATTGAGGCCCAGCATGTGCCTGAGCAAGGTGCTCTTGCCGGAACCCGAGCCGCCCATGATCACGCGGATTTCGCCGGCATTCACGCGGAAGTCCACGCCATGCAGGATGCGTCGACGGCCGTACCAGGCCTCCAGCTTTTCGACTTCGATCAGGGGCGTCGGCGTGTTCATGCGTTAGCGTCCGAGGGCGGCGAAACAGCTCGCCAAAGATGTCCGCAACGGTACGCATATCGCCATAACGCAACCATTTCGAAAACGTATACAAGAAAGCCAAACAATTCGAGCACCGTCGGCACTTGCAGTAACCCCACGTAACCCAGCGCGGCATTCATTACAAGCATTGGCACAAGAAAAATCATGTGCACCACAAACAGCGCTCGCCAGAACGGGGGCTCGCTGAAGTCGAATTGAAAAATGTAACCTGCTTCCGCAAACACGGGTCCCAGTAGGATTATTGCGCCCAGAATCAGGCCAAAGGCCACTCCCACCGAGAAGGAATCTTGACGGGAAGCACTGAAGTACTCGACCACTTCCATTCCAATCCCGTAAACGACGAATACGAGCAGAAGCGCAAAGTGGACTCGCCACAACAAACGTCGCTTGCCGATTGGGATGCTGGACTTCATCGATTCAGGAAGAACGAGAAGATCATGTCGGCAACGATGATCCAGCAAATGGAAACCACCACGGCGCGCGTGGTCGCGCGACCCACGCCTTCCGCGCCCCCGGTGACCGAAAAGCCCGTGCTGACTCCGATCAGGGTGATCAGCAGGGCGAACACGGCGCTCTTGGCGATACCCTGCCCGACATCACCCGGGGTCAGCAGCGACAGGGTCTGCAACATGTAGGCGGTGGGCGTCAGGTTCAGCGAAGGCGCGCTGTAAAGCGCGGCCCCGAAGATGGCCACGGCATCGGCCAGAACAGTCAGCAGCGGCAGCATCACCAGCATCGCGATCAAGGCCGGTGCAACCAGATAACGAACCGGATCAATGCCGATCACCGCCAACGCATCGACTTCCTGGGAAACGGTCATGGAACCGATGCGTGCGGCCAATGCGGATCCGGAACGCCCGGCGACCAGGATGGCGGTGATCAGTGCACCGAACTCGCGGGTCACCGACTTGGCCACCGCGATCACCACCTGCGACTGCGCGCCGAATTCACTGAGCGCTGCAACGAACTGGATGCCGAGCATGATGCCGACGGTAAACGCCAGCAGGCAGACGATGGGCAGGGCGTCGACGCCGAACTGGCGCATCTGCTCGAACACCGCACGCAAGCGCAAGGGTTGGCCCACGCGCCAACCAAACAGGGCCAGACGCAACGCATCGACCAGCAGCATCGCGGCATAACCCATGCCAGCCAGGGCCGCAACGGCGCTGCGCCCCAATTGCGCCAAGGGGCGCGTCAGGGCTTCCACACCGGCACACTCGCCGCATCGGGAATGGCGCTGGCGTCCGCCACGATCGGCAGTACCCTGTCCAGCCGCGCCAATTCGAGTACGGAGCGCACCGACGTGCTGACCGCGACCAGGGCAAATCCGCCCTGCTTCGTGCGCGCGTTCTGGAAACCTTCCACCAATGCGGCAATGCCCGATGAATCGATGTAGCTGACCTCGCTGAGCACCACGCCCACCTTGCGGCTGAGCTTTTGCGCATCGAGCACGGCTTCACGCACCTGCTGTGACCAGGACAGATCCACCTCTCCGCGCAGACGGATGAGGGTCAACTCGGCCGAACTCTCTTTTTCAATCCCGTTGTTCATTCCCGTATTTCCCCGACTTGGCCGCGATCGCCGATGCGCTTGCGCATGGTCAGCCGGTTGCCGCACCCGCACGGCAAACCGCACAAGCTCCATTCATCCATGACCTGTTCCATCAACGCAACCCCCAGACCACCGGAGCGGCATTCGCCCAGTGGCTTGGCCTTGATGGTTTCCGGGTCCACCGCCGGCGCCGAGTCGGAAATCACGAATTCCAGTGACGCGCCATCGCGACTGACGCGCAGGTCGATATCACCACTCTGCCCCGGTCCATAAGCATGCCGGATGACGTTGCAACATGCCTCATCAACCACCAGAACCAACTGGTCACGCAGCGCGTTTTCCACACCTGCGTCGTCCAGCGCGCTGCGCAAGCGGTTGCGGATATCGCGCATTTGCTCGGCCTGCGCCGGGAAACGCCGCTTGAGCAGCACTTCCGGCCCCTGCACCTGCATGCGCTCGACAAGCAGCAAGGTTGTATCGTCGACCAGGCGCAGGTGCTTCAGCTCGGTCACCATGCCGCGCAGTCGCGGTTCGGCAGAGGCACCGGCGTGACGCTGGATCAACGCGCGCACACCTTCCGATCCAATCGTCTGACGCTCGGCGTCGCGCACGTCGGTCAAACCATCGGAAAAACAATAAAGGGACGCACCGCGCAGGTCGATGCGGCTGGCCTCGAAGCTCATGCCCGGCAGGATTCCGAGCGGCGCGCCACCGGACAGGTATTCGGTGAACTCGCCGTCCTTGTAGCGCAGGGCGGGCGGGAATCCCGCAGCGGCAATTTCCACCCGCTCGCCGTTGCGGTCGCACTTGCCAACCAGGGCGCAGACGAAGCGACCTTCGAGACTGGTCTGGCACAGCTCCTCGTTGACTCGCGCCAACCATTCCGACGGTGGCGTGCCCTCCTTGCCGACCCAGCGCAACAAGGAGGCCGCGCGCACCATCAGCAGCGCCGCATCCAGACCCTTGCCGGAAACATCGCCAATGACAAAGCCGATGCGGCCATCGGCCAGGTCGAAATAATCGTAGAAGTCGCCCGAGATCTCGTGCGCCGGCAGGTTCATGCCGAGCAGGGGGAAACCGTCACGGCGACGTTTGGGCAGCAGCGATTTCTGCATGCGCCGGGCGAGGTCGAATTCGCGCTTCATGCGCGCCTGCTGGACCAGCTCGTGCGCCATGCGCGCATTGTTGATGGCCAGCGAAGTCGGTGCGGCCACCAGGCGCAGGATCTCTGCATCCTCGGCGCTGAAGGTACCACCACTGCGTTTGTTGACCACCTCAAGCGCGCCGATGGGACCGTTGGCGGTGGACAGCGGAGCGCACAGCAAGCTGCGCGTGATGAAGCCGGTATCGCTGTCGTTGCTGCGGTCCACGCGTTCATCGCTGGCGGCATCGGCCACGATCTGGCTGGCATTTTCGGCGACGCAACGGCCGACCACGCCTTGCCCGAGCGGAATGCGCAGCCCGGCAATATCGATCGGCCCCACGCAGACGCGGCATTCCAGCATGCCTTCGCCCTCGGTGAGGAGGAACAGCGAGGCAGCCTCGGCATCCATGAATTCGGCAATGCGCCTGACCGCCTCGCTCAAGGTCTGGCGCAAGTCCAGGGAGACGGCAAGGGCGGCGGAAAGATCGGCCAGAAAGACCAGGGCCCGCGCTTCGCTGTGGGCAGCCAGGCGAGCTTGCACGGCTGCCATCCGCCTACTCCTCGCCGCGCTCGTTGCCGCGCAGGGCGCGCTTCTCGCGCGAGCGGCGCAATCCCCACAGGGTCATGACCGGTCCGGAAAGCAGATACAGCACGCCAATGGCAAACAGCACCCGCGGCGGATCGATGACCAGGGCAACAATGATCAGCAGGGCCGCGGGAATCCACACAAACGGCACCTGTTCCGAACTCGGCCAGGATTTGAAACTGAAGTAGCGGAAATTGCTCACCATCAGCAGGCCGGCCACCACCGCCACGAACGGGGTGAAGAACTGGACATCGATGCCGCTCAGGTCGAATTTCTCGATGGTCCACACGAAGGCCATGCAGAATCCCGCGGCGGCCGGGCTTGCCAGCCCCTGGAAATAGCGCTTGTCGGCCACGCCGACCTGGGTGTTGAACCGGGCCAGGCGCATGGCGGCACACGCCGCGTAGATGAAGGCAGCCGACCAGCCGACCTTGCCCCACAGGGATCCGTACTCGGTCAAGGACGACAACGACCAGGTGTACATGACCAGGGCCGGGGCGAGCCCAAAGCTCACCAGGTCCGAGAGCGAGTCGTACTGGACACCGAAATCGCTCTGCGTGCCCGTCAGCCGCGCCACGCGGCCATCCAGGCCATCGAGGATGCCGGCGATGAACACGGCCAGGGCCGCCTCGGAATAGCGCCCGCCGATGGAAGCCACGATCGCGTAGAAACCCGCGAACATGGCGGCCGTGGTGAACAAATTGGGCAACAGGTAGATGCCGCGGGGCCGCTTGCGTGCTGTTGTGGGCATTTCTGCCATCGTGGGTGCCGCCAAAATTGTCTGGGACCAGTTTAAGGCAACGCTGAGCAAGTGGCGCAGCCGTCACGACACCTGTCTGTGTGCAGATCGCGGCGCGATGACGCAGACGGACTGGCCGTCTCGGCAACTGCTCCTTGCGTTGCTCTACCTCCTGCATCCATGCAGTCGCTTCAAGGCAGCGCGCCAATGAGCTGCGCACAGACAGGCGTCGCCCAAGCTTTTGATTTTCATGGAATCGGGTGGCGCCCAAAAGGTTCTCCAGTCGCACCGCGTGTCTCGGAAAGGCAACCAGCCTTCCCATCGCCGCGCAGCACGACTGGCGAACCTTCTGGGCACCATGACGGTTGTGCCACTTGCTCAGCGTTGCCTTAACCGGATCATGTTGGCCGCCGCGCAGGGCGGATCCCTCCGGGGGTTGGGAAGCTGCGATTCAAGTCAGGCAAAATATGCGAATTCGTTGCGAAGTGCTTGTCAGATAACGAAACTAGTGCTATCCAATGCGCTGTAATCAAGGTCCAACTGCCGGCTCGCACCGGCGCGGAGTCAAACCATGAAGCAACCAATGCCTGCGCTGCTCATCCTGCTCGGCCTGGCTGTCGCCCCTGCCGCTGCCCAGCAGGTCTACTCCTGGACCGACGCCAACGGCACCAAACATTTCTCGGACATGCCGCCACCGCCCAATACCGCTTCCGCGAAGCGCCTCAACGTGCGCAGCGGCGTAACCACCACGCAAGCAGTGGAACAACCCGCGGCAGACAGCGAACCCGCCGCCGGTTCCGGCCCTGCCATGGCCGCCGCCGCCGGTTACAGCGACGCCGACATCAAGCGCAATTGCGCGGCAGCACAGAAGAACCTCGAGCGTTACGAAGCCGCCAAGCCGGCAGAAGACGAGGAAGCCGAAGTGCAGACGCGCTACCAGGAAGGCCTGAGCAAGGTGCAATCGCAGATCAAGCTGTTCTGCGGGTGATCTGCCAAAACCCGGCCTCGCGACAACCTTGATTCCGCTGCGCGGGCCGAGAACCGCTCGCGACAGCACGTGATGCGCGCGATTCAGGTCCGCTCGCTTCTGTAGAATGGCCGGTTTCCTTCACCTGAACCGACCCCATGCGTCTTTCCCGTTATCACCTTGCCACCGTCAAGGAAGTCCCCGCCGATGCCGAGATCATCAGCCACAAGCTGATGCTGCGCGCCGGCATGATCCGCAAGCTTGCCTCCGGCATCTACACCTGGGCGCCACTGGGTTTGCGCGTGCTGCGCAAGGTGGAGGCCATCGTACGTGAGGAAATGAACCGCGCCGGTGCCATCGAGATGCTGATGCCCTCGATCCAGCCCCAGGAGTTGTGGGAGGAAACCGGGCGCTGGGAAAAATTCGGCGGCCAGTTGTTGAAGATCAAGGATCGCAAGGATGCCGGTTACTGCTACGGCCCGACCCACGAGGAAGTGGTCACCGATTTCGCACGCAATGAGCTGAAGTCCTACAAGCAGTTGCCGATCAATTTCTACCAGATCCAGACCAAGTTCCGTGACGAGATCCGCCCGCGCTTCGGCATCATGCGCGCGCGCGAATTCCTGATGAAGGATGCGTATTCCTTCCACGCCGACGCGGAAAGCCTGGCGACCGAATACCGCAACATGTACGACACTTACACGCGCATCTTCAGCCGCCTGGGCTTGCGCTTCCGCGCGGTTGATGCCGATACCGGCGCCATTGGCGGCAGCGCGTCACACGAATTCCACGTGCTCGCGGATTCCGGCGAGGATGCCATCGTGTTCTCTTCTGCTTCCGACTATGCGGCCAACATGGAGAAGGCCATTGCCTTGGCGCCGACGGGCACGCGTGCCCAGGCCGGTGCGCCCTTGCGCACCATCGATACACCCACGCAGAAGACCATCGACGAAGTCTGCGCGCTGCTCGCTGTCGAACCCAGGCAATGCATCAAGACCATCATCGTGCGTGGCACGGAAGGCCTCGTCGCCCTGTGCGTTCGCGGCGACCACGAGGTCAATGAAATCAAGGCAGCGCGCCTGGATGAAATGCCGGGCGAATCGAAACTTGCCGACGAAGCGGAGATCGTGTGCGCGATCGGCTGCAAACCCGGTTTCATAGGCCCGGTCGGTTTGCCGCAATCCATCCCGGTGATTGTTGATCGCGACGCCGCCTTGCTCGCTGATTTTGTCTGTGGCGCCAATGCCGATGGCAAGCACCTCGGTGGCGCCAACTGGGAGCGCGATGCGCGCATCACGCGCATTGCCGATTTGCGCAAGGTGGTGGAAGGTGATGCCTCGCCGGATGGCAAGGGCACGCTGGGCATTGCCCGCGGCATCGAGGTGGGCCATGTTTTCCAGTTGGGCGAAAAGTACGCCAAGGCGCTGGGGGCGACGGTCCTCGACGACCAGGGCAAGGCGCGGGTGATGTCCATGGGCTGCTATGGCATCGGCGTCAGCCGCATCGTCGCCGCCGCCATCGAACAGAATCACGACGAGACCGGCATCATCTGGCCCCAGGCCATGGCGCCCTGGCAGGTGGTGATCTGCCCGATCAACATGGCGCAGAGCGCTGCCGTGCGCGAAGAAGCCGAGCGCCTGCATGGCGAACTGGAAGCGCGCGGCATCGACGTGCTGCTGGATGACCGCGGCCTGCGCCCGGGGGCCATGTTTGCCGATTCCGAACTGATCGGCATCCCGCATCGCATCGTCATCGGTGATCGTGGCCTTGCCAGCGGCAGCTACGAGTACCGCCGACGCGGCGAATCCGAGAACCGGTCGCTTTCGCGGGACGAGTTGCTCGCCCTTTTCGACTGATGCCGTCGCAAGCGCCCAGCTGCGACGCAGTTTCCCAGCCACGGATGGCATGGGCATGGCGTCGGTACCCGGCGTGAGCGCCGACCATCCTGAAACAGCGCAAGGCACGCGGCGGCGCCACTTGCTGGCGCGGGAGATTCGCGCGCTGGCTCCGTTTGCCATCGTCGCCGTGCTGGTGGTGGTGGCGATGGTTCTGCTCGGCCAGGAAGCCGAACGGCACATGGACGCCATCGAAACCTGGATCGGCCAGCTCGGCAAACTCGGCATGCTGATCTTCATCCTGCTGGTGGTTGTCGGCACCTCGCTGCTGGTTCCCGAGTCACTGTTTGGCCTGGCTGCCGGAGCCTTGTTCGGCTTGGCCTGGGGCATTCTGGTGATGCTGGTCGGCAATCTTCTGGCCTGCGCCCTGCAATTTGCCCTGGCGCACCGTTGGCTGCGGGGTCCCATCCAGCGCGCACTGGATTCCAGGCCGTTGTTGCGCGCCATCCAGAAAGCAGTGGTACGCGATGAACTGCGCCTGCAGGCGATGCTGCGCCTGACTCCGCTCAATCCGGCCTTGATCAGCTATCTGCTCGGTGCTGCCGGCGTGCGTTTTGCCGGTTTCATGCTGGTCAGCCCCTTGCTGGCCGCGCACTTCGTTCTGGAGGTCTATCTCGGCCACGCAGGAAAGCAATTGCTTGAACACGGGCTGGATGGTGGTTCGGCGATGGGCACCAACACGGTTCTGGCCTATGCAGCGGGCATCATCGGCATTGCCGCCATCGTCCTGGTCTCCCGCACGGCCCATTGTGCGGTCCTGCGCGCGCTCAACGAGCAAGCCGCGGCAAACGACACCCATCCATCGTCCTGATCGGGCAGCTCAGCAGTCACCGACAGCCTGTGGATCACAAACCGCCCTGAATCGGCATGCAACGTCCGAATGATCGGCAGGTCAATGATGCTGCAACGCAGCATGCACTTGCGTATCATGGCGCCCCGCTTTGTACCGCGGCGCCTCATGCGCGCACCACTTCAGGAACCCCCATGGCTCTGCAACTCATTTCCACCGGCAAGGATGTACCCAACGACATCAACGTCATCATCGAAATCCCAAAGGATGCCGAACCGGTCAAGTACGAGGTCGACAAGGCCACCGGGGCGATCTTCGTGGACCGCGTGCTGTCAACGCCGATGCGCTATCCCTGCAACTACGGATACATCCCGCAGACCCTGGGTGGCGACGGCGACCCGCTCGACGTGCTGGTGATCCTGCCCTTGCCGCTGGTGCCGGGTTCGGCCATCCGCTGCCGTCCGGTGGGAGTACTGCGCATGAGCGACGAAGCCGGCGCAGACGAGAAGCTGGTGGCCGTGCCGGTGCCGAAGATCTTCGAAGGCTATGCGCACATCACCGACATCGAACAGGTTTCACGGCACTGGTTGGAGCGCATCGGCCACTTCTTCGAGCACTACAAGGATCTCGAAAAGGGCAAATGGGTCAAGCTCGAAGGCTGGGGCAACGCCGACGATGCGAAGGCCGAGATCCTCGCCGGGGTCAAGCGCTACCAGCAAGCCAACGCCTAGGAGCCTGCGCGGCAGAATGAATTCGAAGCGAAACGGCGCTGGCGCGATTCAGCGGATCAATCGGAAGGTGCGCATAGCGGGCTCTATGAAAGCCTGACGATTGATCCGATCAATCGATGACAGCGTCGTTGCAGCCGGATGGCTTCTGCCGCGCAGGCTCCCAGGGAAGGTCTGAACACGTATTGTCGCGAGCAAGCTCGCTCCCACCATTGCTTGATTTTGTGGGAGCGAGCTTGCTCGCGACGAATGAGTTCCGTACTTGTTCAGAGTTTCCCCAGGGCTCACGCCCGCAGGTCCGCGTATTCGGCATGCTTGTTGAGGTATGCCTCGGCATACGAGCACTCGGCCAGCACCTTCCAACCCAGCGTGCGCGCCGATTCCAGTGCAAACTTCGTCAGTTCCCCGGCGATGCCGCGCCCACCCAGACTGGCTGGCACGATGGTATGGGTGATGGTCATGGTGCTGCCGGACAGGTGGTAGTCGATCACGCACTCCTGGCCTTCCACCACCGCAACAAACCGGCTGCGACTGGTTTCATGCGCAATTGCAAGGGACATTGCAGGTTCTCCTCGAAGAAAATCGTTTCACCAGCAGCGGCGCAGTTTGCGCCGGGAGGCGCGCTGCTCAACCGCGCCTGAGCAACTCGCGCAGATCGATCAGGGCGGCGTTGGCGCGCGAGATGTAGTTGGCAAGCACCAACGAATGATTGGCGAAGAATCCGAACGGGGTTCCATTCAGGACCATCGGACTGTGGATGGGGCCTTGCGCCTCTTCAAGCTCGCGAATGACCTGCTCCAGGCTGACCAGCGCATTCTTGTCACCCAGCACCGGCGCGAAGTCCACGCGCAGTGCTTCCAGCTGTTCGCGCAAGGCCCAGGTGTAACCGCGCGCCTCGTAAAAATTGTCATCGATCTTCGACCACGCCGTCTTCACCATGCGCTCACCGGGTGCCGGTCGCGATTGCTGGGCGTTGGCGTCATTGGCCAGGTCGGTATCGATGCGCGCTTGTCCAACGCTCGCCGAGAGGCGCTGCGAAAGCGAACCGAGCCGGGTCGAGACCACCGAGAGGTAATCCGCCAGATTGTCGGCGCGCGCATAGAACTGCGCATCGTCAAGATCATCGTCGGCAAGCCTGTCGGCATAGCTTTCGATGCGTTCGATCGCCTTGCGGTACTGGCTTTCCGAACTCGGCAGCAACCAGCGGTCATTGGGTGAACTGAACAGGGGCTCGGCTTCCTGCAGGTCCTTGTCTTCGACCGATTGCGTTTGCGAACGACTGAATTCGTTGCGCAAGGCGCGGGTCAGATCGCGTGAGGCGGTGACCACGCCAAACTCCCAGTTCGGCATGTTGTCCATGATCACGCCGGGGGGAAACTTGTCGTTGCTGAGGTAGCCGCCGCGCTTGTCGAGCATGACCTCGGCGCTGCGCACAAGCGCAGCGGTGGTGGCCGACCCCACCACGACACGCTGGTTGTTGAGCGATGCGCGTTGGCGGGCAACCTCGACCGGGTCGAAATGATCGGGCTCGGTATCCCACCACCACATCAAGCCCAGCGTGCCCAGCGCCAGCAACACGAGCACTGCCCATACGCCGCGGGCAAACCACGATGTCGAACTGGCCCCTGAATCAACCGTTTGCATAGACCCTCCTGCCAAAGCGCGTTCACCTGCATGCCACATTGTCGCCCGATTCACGCCCCGGCATGGACATGCGGGCACGATCCATCGGTTGGATATGGATGGCAAGTTGCCGACTTGCAAGAGGTGAGGCAACGCTGAATAGGGAGGTTTCGTTCGTGGTGAGATTCCATGTTGCCGGTCAACCAGCTCTGAGCAAAAAATTCCGTTCGTGGTGAGGTTCCATGTTGCCGGTCAACGAGCTCTGAGCAAAAAGTTCCGTTCGTGGTGAGCCCGTCGAACCATGAACGGAACGAAGGTGCCATGCGCTCATTTGTAGATGGGCTCCGGACAAGCAGGACTTCATCAGCGTTGCCTTGATGGTCGACAGAGCGGGTTGAGGCGTGGTTCGCGATGGGAAAACCCCGGTCATGGTGAGGAGGCGTCGAGCAAGCGCAGCGCGTCGAGAGGGCGTCTCGAACCACGACCCTGGGTCTCGATCCAGTCTCCTCACCACGGACGGTCTTGAGGAAACGACGAGTGCCCGAGTCGTGCAAGGCGATGGCCGGCCCGTGTGGTTCGAGACGGCGGCGCTCGACCTTCGGTCTCGACGTCGCCTCCTCACCACGAACGGATTTTGGGCAATGCTGATCAAGCGGCTACCGTTCGTGGTGAGCCAGAGCCTGTCCTGAGCTTGTCGAAGGGAACCATGAACGGAATCAAGGCACTACACGTACGTCCTTGGTCCCGCCAAGGACGATCGGTACTTCTTCTTCCGCCTTGCCTTGAATGCACCATGGCGCGCGATTCGTGCGGCGTGTAGGAAATTTCCTACGTTCACTCGCGACGAAACCCCGATGACGCCCGGCCCACGTTTGTCCATGCTGCGAGCGCGCCAATCGCCTTGTGGAGCCTGCGCTCTGGCGAATTGACCCAGGAGCCTGCGCTGCAGAATGAATTCGAAGCGAAACGGCGCTGACGCGATTCAGTGGAT
>ERZ795061.1115-NODE-1115-length-26586-cov-7.470469_pt1 | contig 26586 bp, 29 predicted proteins | sample MGYA00375145_ERZ795061 | MGnify/ENA primary metagenome ERZ795061 (study PRJEB30190, sample SAMN05720144) | anaerobic digester metagenome | isolation source: active sludge of municipal wastewater-treating anaerobic digesters | place: USA | collected 2014-12-22 ... | reverse complement strand
TCGGCATGGACGTTCCGTCCTGGCCGCCGGAGAACATCGAAGAGCTCGCCAAGAAATACGAAGACCACACCTGATTATAAGGAGCGGCCCCGCAAGGGCCGGCTAGTCACATGCGCCACGGTTTCGCGCTCCGCAAACTCAACCGCACGCACTCCCACCGGAAGGCGATGTTCGCCAACATGTCGGGTGCGCTGATCCGCCACGAGCAGATCACGACCACGCTGCCGAAAGCCAAAGAGCTCAAGGCCGTCGTCGACAAGCTGATCACGCTTGGCAAGAAGGGTGGCCTCTCCAATCGTCGCCTTGCTGCCTCGCAGCTCAAGGAAGACGATGTGGTTGTGAAGCTGTTCGACACGCTTGCCGAACGCTACAAGACCCGCAGCGGCGGTTACACGCGCGTCCTCAAGGCGGGCTTCCGCCATGGCGACAACGCTCCGCTGGCGATCATCGAGCTGGTTGACCGCGACGTCGACGCCAAGGGCGCCGGTGACCGCGCCCGCGCCGAGGCTGCTGCCGAGGCCGGCGAAGAGTAATCGTCGAGATCCAACAGGTTTGGAAAGGTCGCCCCGAAACGGGCGGCCTTTCTGCTTTCAGGGCGCTCGCAACTGCGCGGCCAGCCTTGTTTGCGCCGAATTCTGCGCCTTATTTCCCTGAAACAGGCCGTCGCGTCGCCAATGCACGACGTCCCTGAGGCTAGGCGTGGAGTGACCGGCATGAACCGCCAGAACATCATCCTCGTGGCGTCCGCCGCGATCGCCACGGCCCTCGCCATGCTCGCGGTGCCTGCGATCGGGCAGCTTGCCAACCAAGCGCCTACGCCCGCCGTCTCCGGCCCGTCGCCCGATCCGGCGCCGCAGGACCGCGTCGTTCCGGAAAGCGCCATGGCCGTGCAGCAGTCGTACGCGCCCGTCGTGAAGCGCACATCGCCGGCCGTCGTGAACGTCTATTCCAGCGTGAACATCACGCGCTCGAACTGCCCGTACGCCAGCGATCCGATGTGGGCGTTCCTGTATTGCGGCAACAACACCCAGACGCGCAGCGAGAAGGTCGACAACTCGCTCGGCTCGGGCGTGATCGTGGGCGCGGATGGCGTGATCGTCACCAATCTCCACGTTGTCGAGCAGGGTCAGGAGTTCCGCGTGGCGCTGGCTGATCGTCGCGAGTTCCCGGCGCAGTTGGTGATGAAGGATGCGAAGACGGACCTTGCCGTGCTGCGCATTGACACCAAGGGCGAGAGCCTGCCGACGCTGCAGTTCGCCGACACGCGCGGGCTGCAGGTGGGCGATCTGGTGCTCGCTATCGGCAACCCGTTCGGCGTCGGTCAGACGGTCACCAGCGGCATCGTCTCGGCCATCGCGCGGACAGATGTAGGCGTGTCGGACTTCTCCTCATTCATCCAGACGGATGCTTCGATCAACCCGGGCAATTCGGGGGGCGCGCTGGTCGACATGCAGGGGCGTCTGGTTGGCGTGAACACGCTGATCTTCTCGCGCGGTGGCGGCTCCAACGGCGTTGGCTTTGCGATCCCGTCCGAGATGGTGAAGCGCGTTGTCGATGCGGCGGTGCATGGCGGCTCGCTGATCCGTCCGTGGATTGGCGCCAAGGGAACGACAATCGACAGCACCAAGGCTGCCGCCCTCGGTCTCGACAGGCCGCGCGGCGTGCTGATCTCGGCGGTCTATGCCAATGGCCCGGCCGACAAGGCCGGCCTTAAGGAAGGCGATGTCGTGCTCACGGTCGATGGCCGCGAAGTGTTCGATGAGCGGGGCATGAAATTCATCGCGGCAACCAAGGCCGAGGGCGAAGCGGTGACGCTAGCCATCCTGCGCAATGGCCAGCCGCGAGATGTCTCCGTGCGGCTCGCGCCGCCGCCGGGAACGTCCAAGGCCGAAGTGGTGCAGGTCAGCGGGCAGAACCCGTTCACCGGGGCCGTGGTGGCGGAACTCTCGCCGGCGCTGGCCGAGGAACTGGGGCTCGACGCTTTTAACGGCGGTATGTGGGTCTACAGCGTGCCGCCGCGCACGATCGCCAGCAATGTCGGCTTCCAGCCGGGCGATATCATCCGCGAAGTTAACGGCACGACGATCCGCACCAAGGCCGATTTCGAGTCGGCGATCCAGAAGGCGCAGACCAACCCGCCGGCCACCTGGCGCCTCGCGACCGAGCGCAACGGCCAGCGTATCGAGTCGGAACTGCGGGGGCGCTGATCGCTTCACGCGGCTGGCGTGGCGCGCTAGACCGTTGGTGTGAGTGATCTGTTTTCAGCTGCAGGACTGACCGAGGAAGCGCCGCGTCCGCTGGCTGACCGCCTGCGGCCGGAAACCATCGAGGATGTGGTCGGGCAGGATCACCTGCTCGGGCCTGAGGGGCCGATCGGGCGGATGCTGGCGCAGGGGCGGCTGGCGAGCCTGATCCTGTGGGGGCCGCCGGGGGTGGGCAAGACGACCATTGCGCGGCTTCTGGCCAAGCGGGCCGGGCTCGATTTCGAACAGCTGTCGGCGATCTTTTCGGGCGTGAAGGATCTGCGCGCGGTGTTCGAGAAAGCCGAGGGCCGTCGCGCGGCGGGCAAGGGCACCCTGCTGTTCGTCGACGAGATCCATCGCTTCAACCGGGCGCAGCAGGATGGGTTCCTGCCGTTTGTGGAGCGTGGGGTCGTTACGCTGGTTGGCGCGACGACGGAGAATCCCAGCTTCGAGCTCAACGGCGCGTTGCTGTCGCGAACGCAGGTGATGGTGCTGAAGCGCCTCGACGATGCAGCGCTGGAGAAGCTGCTGGCGCGGGCCGAGGCGCATCTGGGAAAGGCTGCGCCGCTGACCGAGGATGGTCGTGCGGCGCTGATGGCGATGGCGGATGGTGACGGTCGCTACTTTCTCAACCTGGTGGAGGAGGTGTTCTCGTGGGGGCGGGCGCAGCCGGTTGATGCGAACGGGTTGATGACGGCGCTGCAGAAGCGCGCGCCGTCCTACGACAAGGATCGCGAGGAGCACTACAATCTCATTTCGGCGTGGCACAAGGCGACGCGCGGGTCGGATCCTGATGCGGCGCTGTACTGGTTCTGTCGCATGCTGGAGGGCGGGGAGGATCCGCTGTTCCTGGCGCGGCGGATGATACGCGCGGCGAGCGAGGATATCGGACTTGCTGATCCGACCGCGCTGATGATCTGCAACGAGGCGGCGCAGGCGTATGAGCGGCTAGGGTCGCCCGAGGGTGAGCTAGCGCTGGCGCAGGCCGTGATCCACCTCGCCACTGCGCCGAAGTCGAACGCGGCATACGCCGCCTACAAGGTGGCGCGTGCGGCTGCGCGCGAGACAGGCTCGCTGGCGCCGCCTTCGCACATTCTCAATGCGCCGACGAAGATGATGAAGAACCTTGGGTACGGCGCGGGCTATCAGTACGACCACGACGCCGAGGGGCAGTTTTCCGGCCAGAACTATTTCCCCGACGGCATGGAGCGCCAGAGCTTCTATCAGCCCAAGGGCGCCGGCCGCGAAGCGCCGATCCGCGAGCGGTTGGAGCTGTTGGCAAAGATGAGGCGCGAGCGTTCTGATGACTAAGGGCGTAAAGCGCGACTACGAGGCCATGCCGGTGTCCGAGGAGGATGCTGCTTACGTGCGTGCGCTCGTGATCCATGAGGACAGCGGGATCATTGCGTTCAACAAGCCATCCGGCCTGCCCGTGCAGACGCGCAATGTCGATGATCGGACGCTGGATCGGCTGATGGCCGCGTTTGCGCGGTCGAATGGGAAACGGCCGCGGCTGGTTCATCGGCTGGATGCTCAGACGTCGGGTGTGATCCTGGCGGCGAAGACGCAGCCGGCGGCGGCGGCGCTGAGCCAGGCGTTCGCGGATCGGCTTGTGACCAAGACCTATCTGGCAGTCGCCACCGGGTCGCCTTTTCCGGCGGGCGAGACGGAGTTCTCGATGCCGCTGGCGCGCCACATCGCGCGGCCGGGGCTGGAGCTGATGCGGGCGGCGCGGCCGGGGGACCAGCTGAAGCAGGCGGCCGTGACGCGCTGGCGGGTGCTGGCTTCGAACGGCTCGACGCACCTGCTGGCGGTGGAGCCGCTGACGGGGCGGATGCACCAGATCAGGGTGCACCTGTCGATCGAGGGGCGGCCGATCCTGGGCGATCCCTATTATGGCGGCGCGAGCACGCTGGGGGGCGCGCCTGTGTCCCGGTTGATGCTGCATGCGGCGAGTCTTGATGTGCCGCATCCGACCGCGGGCGGCAGGATCGTGCTTAACGCGCCTCCGCCAGCGGATTTTCTGGCGGTCCTTAAGGCCGCAGGGCTGGAAATGCCCGCTGATCCGGCCCCCGGCGATCTGGCCTCCGGGGCCAGTTAGCCCTATGGACGGGGCGACATGTCCAACTTTCTCCTCGTAGCCCTCGGGGGCGGCCTTGGCGCCGCTGGCCGGTATGGCGTTTCACTGGCGATGCCGTTGAAGCCGGGCGAATGGCCGTGGGCGACTTTCTGCGTCAACGTAGTGGGCAGCCTCGCCATTGGCGTGCTCGCCGGCTGGCTGTCGACGCGGGGGGACGCCGGAGAGCCGTGGCGGCTGTTCCTTGGTGTAGGCGTGCTCGGCGGGTTCACGACGTTCTCGGCGTATTCGCTGGAGACGTTGCGGATGGTCGAGCGTGGTGAGTGGCCGATGGCAATTATGTACGTGCTTGGATCGGTGCTGGCGGGCCTTGCCGCCGTGGCGATCGGCGCGGAAGTGGCAAGGCGGATCGCGGTATGAGCTGGAACGCCGGACAGGTTGTAAACCTCAGCGTCGATGCGGACGAGGACGACACGCGTCTTGATCGCTGGCTGAAGCGCAAGTTTCACGGGTTGAACCAGATCCAGATCGAGAAGGCGCTGCGCAAGGGCGAGATCCGTGTGGATGGCGCGCGGGCGAAGTCGAACACGCGGGTCAAGGCCGGCCAGACTGTGCGTGTGCCGCCCATGGCCGCGCCGCAGGGCGCTGAGGATGGCGAGGACAGACCGCGCGCGAAGGTGAAATCCTCTGACGCCGACATGATGCGCTCGTTGGTGATCTATGAGGATGACGACGTTATCGCGCTGAACAAGCCGACGGGGATCGCCGTGCAGGGCGGCACGGGGACGACGCGCCACATCGATGCCCTGTCGCGCGCGCTGGTGGATGACACGGCGGAGAAGCCGCGGCTGGTTCACCGGCTGGATCGTGACACGTCTGGCGTGCTGGTGCTTGCGAAGACGGTCGGTTCGGCAAATCGGCTAAGCGCGCTGTTTCGCTCGCGCGAGCTGGACAAGATCTATTGGGCTGTGACGCTTGGCGTGCCGCATCCGACCAGCGGTGACATTCGCAGCTACATGATCAAGTCGACCGGGCCGGGCGACGACAAAGAGAAAATGCGCCTGTCGACGCAGGGCGAAAAGGGCTCGGTTCACGCGCTGACGCTCTATTCGGTGGTGCAGAATGCCGGGCGCAAGGCCGCCTGGGTGGCGCTGAAGCCCGAGACGGGGCGCACGCACCAGCTGCGTTTCCACATGGCCGAGATCGGCTGCGCGATCGTGGGCGATCGCAAATACACCTGCGACCGGGAAGTGCCGCAGGGGTTGTCGGATGGACTGCACCTGCATGCGCGGGCGTTGCGTCTGCCCAATCCCGGCGGGCCGCCGATCGAGATCGTCGCGGAGCTTTCGCCGCACATGCAGAAGACATTCGAAGTGCTGGGTTTCGAGACGTCGACAGTTGACGACTTCTTCGACCTGCGGAAGCCGAGGCGGAAGCGGTGAGCAACGCGGCCGTCGAACAGGCGCGCGCGCTGCTTCGTGCGGGCCGCCCCGGCGAGGCGGTCACCCTGCTCGAGAAGACGGCGGCAGGCGGGGGCGCGCCAAGCGTCCACACCATGCTTGGCTACGCCCTCTATCATGGTGGCCGGATTGCGGACGCGCGGCGCACCCTGGAGGACGCCGTTGCGCGCTTCCCCTTCGATGCTGGCCTGCAGGAAGCCAATGCGCGTGTGAGATGGCTGGATGGCGAAGGGAAGCACTTCGCAGATATCTTCCTTGCCGCTGTCGCCGCGCGGCCAACCGATGTCGCGCTGCGGTTCAAGTGCGCGGACCTTCTTCGCCTGGCTGAAGATCATGATGGCGCCGAGCGCCTGTTGCGCGACGGGATCGCGCGTGATCGCGCAAACCCATCGTTGGCTGCGACGCTTGGCGTGCTGCTGGACGAAACCGGAAGGCTTGATGAAGCGCTGGCGATCAATGCCGAACTCGTGCGAGCGTTCCCCAACGTGCCGGTGCTCCAGATGAACTGCGCGCACACGCTGATGCGCCTTGGCCGCGCGCAGGAGGCGTTGGCCATCCTGACGCCGCTGCGCCGGTCAGTCCCCGATCTTCAGCAGGCGATCACGTATGAAAGCATGGCGCTGAAACAGCTGGGTGATCCGCGCCATGACTGGCTGTGCAATTACGAACGTCATGTGCAGGCCTACGATCTCGAAGCGCCCGCGGGGTGGAGCGATATCGCGGCCTTCAACGCCGATCTTGGCGCGCATCTTCGTGGGTTGATGGATGCGGGGGATCATCCGCTGGACCAGTCGCTGCGCTGGGGGCAGCAGACGAGCTACAACCTGACATTCGCTGAAGATGCGATCATGCGCAGCTATCTGGCGGCGCTGGAGCGGCCGATACTGTCCTACATCGCGAGCCTCGGGGACGACCGCGCGCATCCTCTGGAGGGGCGTAAGGCGAAGGGCTTTGCGCTGTCCGGTTGCTGGTCTGTCCTGCTGCGGCCGGGCGGATTCCATGTGAACCACACGCATCCCGAGGGCTGGATCAGCTCGTCCTACTACGTGTCTCTGCCGGCCAGCATGCGTGGCGCATCGGGGCAGGAAGGCTGGATCAAGTTTGGCGAGCCGCGATGGCCAGTGCCGGGCTGTGACATCGAGCGTGTGGTGGAGCCGCGCGAGGGGCGGCTTGTGCTGTTCCCGTCCTACATGTGGCACGGCACGGTTCCGTTTTCCTCGGGCGAGCGCATGACAGCGCCGTTCGATGTCGTGCCGCGATAGGAGTCTGGCGATGGAGTACGCCAAGGGCGTGAAGGGCGAGATCGACCAGCGGCCGAAGCGGTTCTACGAGGCTGTGGAAGTCGTCGCTGCCGAAGGCGGATGGGTCGTCACGCTGGATGGCCGCGCGCTTCGTTCGCCGGGCGGCAAGCGTCTGGTGCTTTCGTCCGAGGGGCTCGCGCAATTGCTGGCGGACGAGTGGCGGGCGCAGGGCGAGCGCATTGATATTGCCTCGATGTTCAACACGCGGCGCGCCTATGGCGTGAGCGAGCGGACGGCGGAGGTGCGGGCGTTCCTGATCGAGCAGGTGGTTCGCTATGCCGGCACTGACCTCGTCTGCTATCTCGCCGATCATCCGGTTGGACTGCGTGCGCGGCAGGAGGCGGCTTGGGGGCCGATGCGGATGTGGGCGGGACAGGAGCACGGCGTGAGGCTTGTGCCTGTATCGGGGATCCTTCCGGCGAACCAGCCGGCGGAATCGCTGGACGCGTTGCGGCGTCATGCCGAGGCGCTGGATGATTTCCGGCTCGATGGACTTGTGGCGTCGGTCTCGCTGCTTGGGTCTGCGGTGCTGGGCCTGGCCGTGGAGCGCGGCAGGCTGACGGCGGCTGAGGCGTTCGAGCTTTCGCGCGTGGACGAAGTCCACCAGATCGAGAACTGGGGCGAGGACGCAGAGGCGTCCAAGCGCACGGCTATCCAGCGGCAGGAAGCGCGTGCGCTGGATGCGTGGTTCGGTGCTCTGAACGCTTCCTAGACCATGCCGGCGCGCTGGGCGCAGGCGTAGGCGAACTGAGCGAGCGGCGCGACGCGGCCTTCGTTCTGGGCAGCGGCGGCGTTGGAGGCCGTGCCGTCACGCACGCGGCCAACGATGCCCTGCAGGATGCCGGCGAGGCGGAAGGCGTTGTACGCGAAATAATAGTCGAGCTCGGGAAGGCCCTTGCGGCCGGTGAGTTCGCAGTAGCGGGCGACGTACTGGTCCTTGCTGGGGATGCCATAGCCGGCCTGGTGCACGACGCCCGCGATCGAGGGGCGCTGCGGATCGGACGAGGGCATTTCCCACGACATCAGGTGATAGGTGAAGTCGGCCAGCGGATCGCCGAGCGTGGAGAGCTCCCAGTCGAGGACGGCGATGACTTTCGGCTCGGTGGGATGCAGGACCATGTTGTCGATACGATAGTCGCCGTGGACGATGGTGGTGGTTTCACCGGGCGGGATGTTCTTCGGCAGCCAGTCGATCAGCTTGTCCATCTCGGGGATCTTGGCTGTCTCGGACATCTGGTACTGCTTGGTCCAGCGGTGGATCTGGCGGGCGACGTAATCGCCTTCCTTGCCGAAGCCTTCGAGGCCGGCTTTCTTCCAGTCGACATTGTGGAGCGCGGCGAAGGTGGAGAGCTTGGCGTCGAAGATGGCGGCGCGTTGGGCGGGCGTGTAGTCGGGCAGGGTCGCGTCCCAGAGGATGCGGCCTTCAACCATGTCCATCACATAGAACATCGTGCCGATAACGCTGTCGTCCTCGCACAGGCCGTAGGGCTTGGCGACGGGGAAGCCGAGCGGATAGAGCGCGGCGATGACGCGATACTCGCGATCGACGGCGTGGGCCGAGGGCAGCAGCTTGCCCGGCGGCTTGCGGCGCATGACGTACTTCTTGGTGGGCGTGATGAGCTGGTAGGTCGGGTTGGACTGGCCGCCCTTAAACTGGCGCACGGTCAGCGGGCCCTTGTAGCCCTCGACATTCGCCTCCATCCACGCGGCGAGTTTTGCTTCCTCGAACCGGTGGCTCTCGGCGACTTCCTTGGTGCCGGAGAAGAGGTCGGTGGGGTTGGCGTCGCTCATGTCCTGCCCTGTCCGTTCAGTCTTTTTCTTGTCCCGCATACCGCAGGTTCAAATCTGCTAAACACCGTTCTTGTCCCGAGGTCGAGGACATTTGTTCAGCGAGGCGAGATCATCCTCTTTTCAGCGCGCGCCAGGCAATATCGCGCCTGCAGAAACCATCTGGCCAGTCAATCCTGTCTACGGCGGCGTAGGCGCGTTCGACGGCTTCGGCGAGGGTTGGCGCGGTGGCGGTGACGTTGAGGACGCGGCCGCCATTGGCGATGATGTGGTCTCCCTTCTTCGCGGTGCCAGCATGGAAGACGGTGACGCCGGGGACAGCGTTGGCGGCTTCCAGCCCGCCGATGACGCCGCCTTTTTTCGGTTCACCCGGATAGCCTGCGCCCGCCATCACAACGGCGACTGCGTGATCGGAGAAGCGCTCGAGGCGTTTGCAGTCGCCGAGGCCGCCGGTGGCGCAGGCGAGAAGTTGGGGCAGCGGATCATCCTTGAGGCGCGTCATGATAACCTGGCATTCGGGGTCGCCGAAGCGGCAGTTGTATTCGACGACGCGGGGGCCGTGCTTGTCGTCGATCATCAGGCCGACGAAGAGGACGCCGCGATAGGGGCGGCCATCCTGTTTCATGCCGCGGACGGTGGGGGTGACGATCTCGTCCATCACGCGCTGTTGCATGGCTGCGTCGAGGATGGGGGCGGGCGAATAGGCGCCCATGCCGCCAGTGTTGGGGCCGGTGTCGCCATCGCCGACGCGCTTGTGATCCTGTGCGCCGGCGAGCGCCACGGCGGTTTCGCCATCGCAGAGCGCGAAGAAGCTGGCTTCCTCCCCGTGCATGAATTCCTCGATCACAAGCGAAGCTGAGGCTGCGCCGAACTTGCCGCCGAGCATGTCGTCGATTTCGGCTTCGGCTTCAGCTTTCGTTTCGGCGATCACCACGCCCTTGCCTGCTGCGAGGCCATCGGCCTTGAGCACGTAGGGCGGGCCGTCGAATGTTTCGAGATAGGCTTTGGCATCCGCCGCCTGCTCTGTGTTGAAGCGGCGATAGCGGGCGGTGGGAATGTCGTGTTTCGCCATGAAGTCCTTCGAGAAGCCTTTCGAGCCTTCGAGCATCGCGGCCTTGGCGGAGGGGCCGAAGACGGGAACGTCCATCGCGCGCAGCTTGTCAGCCAGGCCCATGACGAGCGGGACTTCCGGGCCGACGATGACGAGGTGCGGGTGTTCCAGTTTCGCGAGCGCAAGCAGGCCTTCGATGTTGTCGGCCGCGACGGGCTCGCAGCGGGCGACGGTGGCGATGCCGGGGTTGCCGGGAGCGACGACGATGTCGGTGACCCGAGAGCTCTGTTTGAGCCGCCAGGCCAGGGCGTGCTCGCGCCCGCCGCCGCCGACAATCAGAATTTTCATCGAATTCGCCCGGACCGCTTGAACCTGCGTTATACAGGGAGCCGGATTAGTACGGGCAGCACCCATTGAACAAGGCTGGCCCGCGCGTGTTTGAAGACTTTGGCAAGGCCTGGATCGTGCCCGAGAAAAGCGCCTTTACCCGCGAAAGCGACCTGACCGGCCTGTGGTCGGGCGAGTACTGGTACAGCCATACCGTGCGACCGACGCCGTTTTCAGCCCACATCATCGATTCGGGTGGCAACATTTCGGGCACGACGCTGGAGCCCGCCACGTTCGGATCGCCCCACCTGACCGAGCTTTCGGCCGACATCAGCGGATCGCGCGGGGCGCTGTCGCTGCGGTTCACGAAAATCTATCACCCGGCGCCGGGCGTTCACCGCAACCCGATCTACTATTCGGGAACCGTGGACGAGAAGCTGACCATGATCGACGGCGACTGGCGCTTTTCGGACGGGTTCTCGGGGAGGTTCGTTCTGGTGCGCGCGAGCCGTGGGGCGAAGGCTGAGGCGGTGGAACGGAAGGTGGCCGAGCCGGTTGTGGTGAAGCGCTGACGTCAATGAAGTTCACGGGAAGCGGTTCCCGCCGGACAGATGGACCGAACCGGCGGGAACGCAGATCAGATCAATAGACAGCTATGTTGTTCTGCACAGAGGTCGTGCCGGGAGCAGCCCACGCAGCCAGGCCGGCCATCTGCCTGTCACCCCAGGCGTGAACAGTGCCTGTGAGTTCGACAACACCGCCCTTCGCAGTCACCTTCACGTTCTCGTCGTCGTACCATGAGCGATGGAGCGCGTGGCGTATCTTCTCGCTGATGTCGCCTGTGTTCGGACGCGTCTTGACGGTGATCTGGTTCGAGACGCCTGTCACGCCCATCAGACGGCGCAGTTCGGATTCGGCGGCGTCCTTCTGAAAGTGCCAGTCCACCTGGCCCGACAGTGTGAGCCAGCCGTCCTGGACCTTCGTCTTGACGGAGTCCTTGGGGATAGAAGAATCCCACGCCAGACGGTTCACAGCGGCGGATGCGATCTCATCGTCACCGCGTTTCGAGAGTGAGGGAAGCTTCACTTCGATCTCCTCGGCGATAGCCTTTACGCCCTTCACGCGGCTGGTGGCCATTTCGGCAGCATTCTTCTCGGCGAACGACTCGACGTGGCCCATGAGGGTGATGACGCCATCCTTGGCCGTGACGCCGATGTGCGCAGCATTGACGCTCGGTTCCCAAGCCAGTTCATCGAGAACTGCCTGTTTCAGTTGTGTGTCGTTGGACATGGTATTTCCTGGAGTGGTTCGTGGCGCGTGCGGGTTGCAACGCGTGCACTGATCGCCCGGTTTTCTGGGAGGTCGCGGGGGAAACGCCGCGCTGAATTCATCGTTCCGATGCAACTCTGCGGCACGACGGCCGACTGTGGAACCAATCTTCGCCGCGAGAGACTGACACCGACGCAACGATGTCTATAGTCGGCCGCATGGATGAGTTTTCCGAATCGCAACCCGAGCAGCCGGGCTCCAATTCGCCGGAGATGACGGTCTCCGAGCTGGCCGGGGCGCTGAAGCGCACGGTGGAGGAGAACTATGCTTTCGTGCGGGTGCGCGGCGAGCTGGGGCGCGTGGTGCTGGCCAAGTCCGGCCACCTCTATTTCGACATCAAGGACGAGGGCGCTACGCTCAACACCATCATGTGGAAGGGCAGCGCGGGGAAGCTGCCGTTCAAGCCCGAGGAGGGGCTGGAGGTTGTGGCCGAGGGGCGGCTGTCGACCTATCCGGGACGATCCAACTACCAGATGATTGCGGAGCGTATGCGGCCGGCTGGTCTTGGCGCGCTGATGCAGCTGCTGGAGGAGCGCAAGAAAAAGCTGGCGGCTGAGGGGCTGTTCGCGCCGGAGCGGAAGAAGGCGATCCCGTTCCTGCCGGCGGTGATCGGCGTGGTGACGAGTCCGACGGGCGCGGTGATCCGCGATATCCTGCATCGCGTACGGGATCGCTTTCCGGTTCATGTGATCATCTGGCCGGCGTTGGTGCAAGGCGAGAAGGCCGCCGCTGAAGTGGAAGCTGGGATTCGTGGGTTCAATGCGCTGAAGCCGGGTGGGCCCATTCCCCGGCCTGACGTGATCATCGTGGCGCGCGGCGGCGGGTCGATCGAGGATCTGTGGCCGTTCAACGAGGAGCGTGTCGTGCGCGCGGTGGCGGACTCGGTCATTCCGCTGATCTCGGCGGTGGGGCATGAGACGGACACGACACTGATTGATTATGCGTCCGACAGGCGGGCGCCGACGCCGACGGGGGCGGCGGAGATGGCGCTGCCGGTGCGCGCGGAACTGATGGCGCAGGTGGAGACGCTGGGCGGTCGGCTGACACGGCGGCTGGTGGGCACGCTGGAGCGACGAAGGCTGGAGCTGCGATCGGCGAGCGGGCGGTTGCCGAAGCTGGACACGTTGCTGCAGGGGCCGCGGCAGCGGCTGGATATGGCGTCGCAACGCTTTGGCGGGTCACTGTCGCGGATGCTTGCGCGCAAGCGGGCGCGGTTCGATCAGGCGGGCGGCGGGTTGCGGCCAGCGGCGCTGCGGCGGGAGATTGCGGGCAAGCGGGGCGAGGTTCAGCGGCTGGCTGTGCGGTTGGCGCCGGCGATGGAGCGGCGGCTGCGGCGTTTGCGCGACGCGCTGACGGGGCAGGCGCGCGTGCTGAATTCTGTGTCGTATGAGAGCGTGCTGGCGCGGGGATTTGCGCTGGTGACGCGCAGTGATGGTGGGTTGGTGCGTAGCGCGGGGGCGCTGGCGGATGGAGATAAGCTGCGCCTGCGGTTTGCGGATGGAGAGCGGGATGCGGTGGCGGGCGCGCGTGGTGTTGGGCCGGCATCTGCTTCTGAAGCTGGTAATGCTGGGCAGGCTCCGGGCGGCCCTGAAGAGAAGCATCGGCCGCGCATTCGCAAGCGGGTGCGCAGCGAAGACGATCAGGGCAATCTGTTCTGAGGAGAACACGATGAAGCGTTGGCTTGTTGCGGCGGCGTTGATGGCCGGCGCGTGTTCGAGCGTGCCTGCGCCTCCTGCGGGAACGGATGCCGATACGGTCGCGTGGTGGGCCATCACGGGCGATCTTTCGAGCGACGCGATGGAAGGGCGTGATACGGGCTCGGCCGGGTATGATCGCGCGGCGGATTATGTTGAGGCTCGCTTTCGTGCGGCGGGGCTGAAGCCTGCGGGGGAGAATGGCGGGTATCGCCAGACGCTGTCTCTCAAGGAAGTGCGGGTCGAGAAGGCGGGGACCACGTTCACAGTTGTGACTGATCTTTCAGCCGCAGCGTCGGCCGACGATCTGGTGTTCGTCAAGACGATCCTGGAGCTGGACTTTCTTCACGACATCACGGTGCGGCCAACTGTGTCGCTTCCACGCGAACTCCATGCGGAGCTTGTCTTTCGCGGTTACTGCAGACCGGAGGACATGACCGGGGTTCGGAACAAGGTCGTGGTGTGCTTCGGAGCGCGACGTGCAGGGATGACGACTGGGGCGCAGCGGCTGGATGCTGCGGCGAAGGCGGGCGGGGTGGGGATCATCAATGTGGATGATCCGGGATTCACGATCGAGCCATCGCGCTGGCCCGAGGCTTATGCGCGGGCGGTCACGTTTCGCGAAGCAGGGCTGCCGGCTTATCCCGAGCTGGCGGTGATGCGTTTAAGCGCAGGCGCGCTTGCGGCGGTGGTTGGAGAGCGGGCGGCGGAAATCCTGAAGGCGGGCGCCGCATCGCATCCGCTGCCGAGTTTCGACATTCCCGCAACGCTCGATGCGACATTTGCGGTTTCTCAGCGCGAGCTGCAGTCGGACAATGTGCTCGCCATGTTGCCGGGGACGGATCCGGTGTTGAAGGACGAGATCGTGCTCGTTTCGGCGCACCTGGATGGGTATGGGTTTGGCGAGCCGGTGGGTGGGGACAGTCTCTACAACGGCGCGTTTGATGACGCGGCTTATGTCGCTTCATTGATCCGGCTGGCGGAGCGGCAGGCGGGGGCGGGGTTCAAGCGGAGTGTTCTGTTCGCGGCGTATACGGGCGAGGAGAAGGGGCTGCTGGGGTCGAACTGGTATGCCGGGCATCTGACAGTCCCGAAGGAGAAGATTGCGGCGGTGATCAATCTGGATCAGCTGCGGCCGCTGTTCCCGCTGAAGATCCTGACCATGCATGGGATCGATGATCTGACGCTGGCGGCGAATGCGCGGCGGGTGGCGGATGGGATGGGGATCGAGTTGCGGCGAGACATGGAGCCGGAGCGGAATCTGAACCAGCGGACCGACCACTTTCCCTTCCTGCGCATGGGCGTGCCGGCGGTGAACTTCGTGTTCGGTTTCGATCCAGGCACGGATGCAGAGGTGCGGTATCGCGAGTGGTATCAGAGCCGCTATCACCGGCCGCAGGACGACATGGGGCAGCCGCTCGACTGGGGCGCGGCGCGGGACATCAACCTGTTCTTCTATCGGCTGACCGAGGATGTCGCGAATGATCCGGTGAGGCCGGGTTTCGTGGCGGGGAGCCAATGGGCGCCGAAGTGATGCGGTGCCGCGGTCTGGCGGGCGCTCAGCCTTCGACGGCGCGGAGGGCGTAGCGGAGGCGTTCGACCATGGCGGGCAGGACGGCGACCAGGACGCCGGTGGCGTCGGCGGCGAAATCCTCGAAGGAGCCGGTGCGGCCGGTGAAGGTCTGGGCAACCTCGGTGGCGGCAGCGAAGGCGACGACGCCGATCGCGAGATCGGTCCGGCGGACGCGGGGGAGCGAGGCGAAGAGGCCGAGGCTCAGGGCATAGAAGGCGGCGGCGTGGGCGGTCTTGTCGGAGAGGCCGATGCGGGCCTCGAGGCCCTGGAACGGGCCAAGAAGTATGACGAGCAGCGTCGCGAAGCCGAAGCCGACAAAGATCCTGATATGGACGACGTTGAGTTGCACGCGACACCCCTGAGCGCCGCGACCGTGTCATGCAGGCGTTAAGATCGGGCTGAAATGGCCGGTGGAAGTGCGTGGATGGGTGGGCCTACGCGCTGAGGCGCTTCACGAACCATTCCGTCAGGCGGTTCCAGACCTGGCGGTCGGCTTCGTCTTCGACGCCGTGGTCGAGGTTGGGGTTGTCGTTGACTTCGATGACCATGGGTCCGTCGGGGCCGGATTTGAGGTCGACGCCGTAGAAGCCGTCGCCGATGAGATTGGCTGCGCGGACGGCGACGTCGACCACGTCTGCGGGGGCTTCGGCGACCGGGATAGCCTTGTGGCCGCCTTCAACGGAGGCGGCGCCTTCCTGGTGCTTGATGATCTGCCAGTGGCCGCGGGCCATCATGTACTGGCAGACGAAGAGCGGTCGTTTGTCGAGCACGCCGACGCGCCAGTCGAATTCGGTAGGCACGAATTTCTGGGCGATGCAGAGGTCGCTGTCTTCGAGGAACTGGGCGACGATTTCGCGGAGTTCCTGCATGGACGACGCCTTGCGGATGCCGCGCGAGAAGGAGCCGTCGGGGATTTTGAGGACGACGGGGAAGTTGAGCCTGTCGGCGACTTCTTCGAGGTCGGTCTTGTCCTGGATGATCATGGTCTCGGGCGCGGGGAGGCCGGCGCCCTGCAGGCGTTCCCACAGATAGACCTTGTTGGTGCAGCGGATCATCGAGATGGGGTCGTCGATGACGGGCATGCCTTCGGCGACGGCTTTGCGGGCGAAGCGATAGGTGTGGTTCTTGATCGAGGTGGTCTCGCGGATCATCAGCGCGTCGAATTCAGACAGGCGGTTGAAGTCGCGCTTGGTGATCGGCTCGATCTCGACGCCCTCTTTCTCGGCGAGGCGCGCCCAGTGTTTCAGGCTTTCGACATTGGAGGGGGCGAGGACTTCGTTGGGATCGTGGAGTACGGCGATGGACCATTTGGGAATGATCCGCGCCTTGGGGCTTTTCCACGAGCGTTCGGTGTAGGCTGTGAGGCTTTTTACGAAGAATTCGAGTTCGTCGTCTTCGAGGCGGGTGAAGGGCGTGATGCGGATACGTTTGATCTTCACCTTGCCGGGGGCGCCATTGGGCGCGGTCGTGAGCGTGACGACGGGCGCGCGATACCAATCGAAGAGCTGGCGGCCGATCTTGCGGAAGCGTTCGTCCTCGACTTCACCGAAGCAGACGACGAGGCGTTCGGGCGCGGGGGCGGCGGGATCCTTGGCGACGGCCTTGTCGAGCAGTTCCTCGAGGATAGAGGCGGTGTCGTCGGGAATGTCGCGGTCGTAGAGGTCGAGCAGAGTTTCGACGGTGGGGACGACGCGGTGGCCGCGCGCTTCGGCGAGGAGCGAGGCGTAATAGCCGTCCGTCTGGTAATTGTAGCTGCGCGCGAGGTTGATGATCTTGGGGCGCGAGCCGGACATCAGCTTGGGCTGAAGCACATAGTCGCGCGTCGTCATCATGCGGAATGGCGCGCCGAGGGCGGCAAGGTCCCGCAGGTCGTCAGCGATCAGGATCCAGTCATACGTCAAAGTGTTTCAGCATCCTGATTGCGCCCCAGCCATCGGCATAGAAGCCGGGCTCGACCTCGAAGCACTTGTAACCGTAGCCATGATAGCGCTTGAGGAGGGAGTAGTTGGTTTCCTTGATCTCGAGGTTCAGCCTCGGGATCTCGTTGTCTTCGCAGTAACGCTCGACATGGCGGAAGAGTTTCTCGCCAATGCCCTTGCCCTGATGGGACGGGGAGACGGCGAGGCTGTCGAAGTTGGCGGCGTCATCTTCGAACAGGAGGAAGGCGTAGCCGGCGACCTGATCGTCCTCAATGGCGCAGAACAGTGCGGCGTCGGGATCGTCGAGGACTTCGGCGAAGTCTTCGGCCGACATCATCTTGTCGGCATAGCCCGCTGCGAAGCAGGCTTTCTCGATCGCCACCAGGGCGTCGACATCCTCAGGTTGCATGTCGCGGATCATGTGGCCGCGCGGGTCCGTTTCTGGGGGCGGCTCTTGAGGAGGCTCGCGGAGAGGTGGAATTAATACCAACGGGTGAGTCTGTCGATAGAGCCGCGACGACGTGAGCAGTCACTGCCGCGCGAGTACGGGCATGGGAGGTCGCGATGGCGGACGGGGCGGCAAGCAAGGCAGGGCCGTTGAGCCGGCAGGGCGCGGTGTTCCTGGTTCTGGGGGCGCTGTCGGGGTTCGGCATGGCGGTGGCGGCGCTCTACTTCATTGCGCCGGTGGACGGTCCGCCGCCGTCGATACCTTTCCAGGACAAGATCTTTCATGCGGTTTCTTTCGCCTGCCTGACCGGGCCGGGCGTGCTGGTGCTGCCGAGGCGCTATCTGTGGTTCTGGCTGGCGCACATGGTGGTGCTGGGGGCGGGGATCGAGTGGGTTCAGGGTCGCAGCGATCTAGGGCGGTCCGCTGACGTGCTGGATTTCATTGCCGATTGTGCAGGGATCGCGCTGGCGTATGGCGTGGGGCGGTGGATCAGGGGGCGGTTCGAGGCGGTGGCCTGAGGCGGTTGCGGCGGGCGCGGATCGGCCGCTAGATCAGGCTTGGCGCTGCGCGGGCCGGGAGGGGCTTCATGATCATCTTCGTCTCGGGTGTCCCGGATACGCCCGCCTTGTGGGAGCCCGTGGTCTCGGAACTGGGACTCAAACCCCGCGAGTGGAGGGCCCCCGCGCTGCCAGGCTTTGGCGCGCCGGTATCCGCGGACTTTGCGTGCACAAAGGACGCCTACACGGACTGGCTGATCGGGGAGATCGGCAAGGTGGAAGGGCCGGTGCACCTGGTGGGACATGACTGGGGTGCGCTGCTGGTGTTGCGCGCGGCGTGCCTGGCGCCGGAGAAGGTGGCGAGCTGGTGCGTGGCGAACGCCGTGATTGATCCGGAGTATCGCGGCCACCAGACGGCGCGGATCTGGGCGACGCCGGTTCTGGGCGAACTTTCCATGCTGGCCATCCGCAACAGGCGCAGGCTGGAAAAGGCGCTCGTGGAGGGCGGCATGCCGGCGGCGCTGGCCCGGCAGGAGGTTCCGCACATCAACAAGGCCATGCGGCAGTCGATCCTGAAGCTCTACCGCTCGGCCGACGGACTGCGGTTCCAGGGGGCGTGGGTTGACGATCTCGCGAAACTGCCCCGGCGGGGACAAGTCTTCTGGGGCGAGACAGATGCGTTTGTGCAGCTGGCGGTCGCCGAGCGCTTTGCGCGGCGATGGGACGTTCCGCTGCACGTTGAACGCGGCGCGGGGCACTGGGCCTGTAACGAGCGGGCGCAGCAGCTGGCGGGCGTGCTGCGAGCACGCTGGGCGCGGTAGCGCTATTTTCCCAGCAGCTGGGCGGCGCGTTCGGCGAAGTAGGTGATGACGCCTGAGGCGCCGGCGCGTTTGAAGGCGGACATTGTTTCGATGATGGCGCGGTCTTCATCGAGCCAGCCAGCAGCGGCGGCGGCCTTGATCTGCGCGTACTCGCCGGAGATCTGGAAGACGAGGGTGGGGACGCCGAACTCGGACGAGACGCGCTGGACGATGTCGAGATAGGGCAGGCCGGGTTTGACCATGACCATGTCGGCGCCTTCCTCGATGTCCATGGCGACTTCGCGCAGGGCCTCTTCGGTGTTTCCGAAGTCCATCTGGTAGGTTTTCTTGTCGCCCTTCAGGACGGAAGCGGTGCCCACGGCGTCGCGGTAAGGGCCGTAGAAGCAGGATGCGTATTTGGCGGCGTAGGAGAGGATCATCGTGTTCTCGAAGCCCTCGATGTCCAGCAGTTCGCGGATGGCGCCGATGCGGCCGTCCATCATGTCGGAGGGAGCGACGATGTCTGCGCCGGCGCGGGCCTGGATCAGGGCCTGTTCGGTGAGGACGGCGACGGTTTCGTCGTTGAGGACGTAGCCTTCGTCATTCAGCAGGCCGTCATGGCCGTGGCTGGTGAAGGGGTCGAGGGCGACGTCGCAGGCGATGCCGACTTCGGGGGCGGCCGCTTTCATGGCCTGGATCACCGTGGGGATCAGACCCTCGGGGTTCACGGCTTCGTCGCCGCCTTCGTTCTTCTTGGCCGCGTTGATATGCGGGAAGATGGCGATGGCGGGGATGCCGAGTTCGCGGGCGCGGACGGCGGCCTTGGCGGCTTCGTCGACGTTCAGGCGGTCGACACCGGGCATGGTTTTCACGGGGACGCGGGGTTCTTTGCCGTCGTGAACGATCATGCCCCAGACGATGTCGTCGGGGCTCGGCTTCGTCTCGCGGGCTAAGCGGCGGGACCAGTCATGCTGGCGCAGGCGGCGCAGGCGGGAGGCGGGATAGGCGCCGGTGATCAGGGACTTGGGCATGGACTGTTCCTCTGGCGGAACAGGTAGCGGGTGGAGCGGGAATTGTCACCGGGACGCGGCGACGCGACCAGACGTTTCCGCCTGGCCGCGCCCGAATTTTCTGGAAGCTGGCCTAGTTGGCCTCGTCGATCACATCTTCGATTTCGTCGGCGGCTTTCTCGACCGGGTTTTTCTCTTCGCAGGCTGCGAGTGCGACAGCGGACAGAGCGGCGAGTGCGAGCAGAAGCTGTTTCATGACGGGGGTCCCTCCGTGGTCATTTCCGAAGGAACCCAACGCACGATCTTTGAGATCGTTCCGGGAGTGATCAGAGCGGTATTGGCGCCGAAGTCGTCACCAATCGTTCGCCCTATTCGTGATTGCTGACGATTGCCCGGGGCGGCCCCTCGATGAGGCGGCCGACGATGGCGGCGGCGGAGAAGCCTGCGGCACGGGCGCTGGCGAGGATGGCTTCCGCCGCGGATGGGGCGGCGGCGATGAGGAGGCCGCCGCTGGTCTGGGGATCGGTGAGGAGGTCGATCCGCCAGGACTCGAAGCTGGGCGGCAGGACGACGGCATCACCATAGCTGTCCCAGTTGCGGGTGGAGGCGCCGGTGCGGATGCCGGAGCGGGCGATAGCTTCGACGCCGGGGAGCAGGGGCGGCGCAGATGTGATCTCGGCGGTGAGGCCGGCGCCGCGCGCCATTTCGAGAGTGTGGCCGAGCAGGCCGAAGCCGGTGACGTCGGTGAGGGCGTGGACGCCGGGCGTCTGGCCGAGGTCCTTGCCGAAGGTGTTGAGCTTTGTGGTGGAGGCGATCATGGCCTGGTAGCCGGCGGCGTCGAGGCGGTTCTGTTTGAGGGCTGCGCTGTAGATGCCGACGCCGAGGGGCTTGGTGAGGATCAGCACGTCGCCGGCTTTGCCGGTGCGGTTGGTGAGAAGCCTGTCGGGGTGGACGAGGCCTAGGGCGACAAGGCCGTAGATCGGCTCCTTGCTGTCGATGGAATGGCCGCCGGCGATGGGGATGCCTGCCGCTGCGCAGACGGAGGCGCCGCCTTCGAGGATCTTCTGTATCATCGCGACGGGCATGGCGCCCACGGGCATGCCGACGATGGCGAGGGCGAAGATGGGGGTCGCGCCCATGGCGTAGATGTCCGAGAGGGCGTTGGTGGCGGCGATGCGGCCGAACTCGAACGGGTCGTCGACGACGGGCATGAAGAAGTCGGTGGTGGCGACGAGGGCCTGCTGGTCGTTGAGGCGCCAGACGGCGGCGTCGTCAGAGGTTTCGGTGCCGACGAGCAGGTTCGCGAACGGGGCAGCAGCCGGCATTGTGGACAGAATATCGCGCAGTACGGCTGGCGCGAGTTTGCAGCCGCAGCCGCCGCCGTGGGCGAGCGAGGTGAGGCGGATGTCCTCAGACATGACGGGCTCCTTGCGAGGCGGCTGCAGTCTGATAGCAGGGCATGACGGGGGCCGACAGTGCGGCCCGGAGGTTTGCGCGGGCGATGTCCAATCCCGGTATCACGGAGGCGGTCGATCCGGTTTCGCTCGGCACCTATGACATGATCATCGATGTTCGGAGCCCGGCCGAGTTTGCCGAGGATCATGTGCCTGGCGCGGTGAACCTGCCTGTGCTGGACAATGACGAGCGCGCCATCGTGGGCACGACCTATGTTCAGGAGTCGCGGTTTCTCGCCCGACGTATGGGCGCGGCGCTGGTGGCGAAGAACATCGGGCGTCACCTCGAAGGCGCGCTGGCTGACATGGGGCCGAACTTCAAGCCGCTGGTGTACTGCTGGCGCGGGGGGCAGCGATCGAACTCGATGGCGCTGGTGCTGGCGCAGGTGGGTTGGCGCGTGATGGTGCTGACGGGCGGGTACAAGACCTATCGCCGCGCGCTACAGAAGCGCCTGTATGACGAGGAGCTGGGGTTGAGGTTCGTCCTGCTGGAGGGCGGGACGGGAACGGGCAAGACGGAGATACTCAATCGCGTGGGCGCGATGGGTGCGCAGGTGATCGACCTTGAAGGGATCGCGCGGCATCGCGGCTCGCTGTTCGGGGCGCTGGCGGGGACGCCGCAGCCTTCGCAGAAGTGGTTCGAGACGTGTGTGTTCGATCAGCTGGCGCGGATGGATCCGGCGCGGCCGGTTCTGGCGGAAGCGGAGTCCAGCAAGATCGGCAATCGCACGCTGCCGCCAGCGGTGTGGCAGGCGATGGAGCGGGCGCCGCGTATCGTGCTGTCGGCGCCGATCGAGGTGCGGGCGGACTATCTGGTGCGCAGCTATCCCGATGTGATCGCGGATCGCGGATTGCTGGAGCAGGTGCTGTCGCGGCTGGAGGTTTATCCGGGGCGCAAGCAGCTGGCGACATGGCGCGAGTTGGCGGATGTGGGGCAGTACGCCGAGCTGGTGAGGCATGTGGTGGAGCGGCACTACGATCCGTCCTACGCGCGGTTCAGCGGCCGGGATCAGCGGCCTAAGGTGGCGACGCTGGAGCTGGACGCGCTGGATGATGCGGCGCAGGACGTAGCGGCGCGGCGGATCGCTGGGTTGTTATCGGAAAGCTAGCGCCCCCGTTTCACCTTGCGCTGCATGAAGCAGCGGAGGCGGACGTCCATCGTGGTGCGCTGGAGTTCGCGGATTTCTTCCTGCCAGTCCTGGAGGCGCCAGACGGGCACCTCGCGGAAGCCGAGCTTGCGGTAGAACGGGCCGTTCCAGGGAACTTTGCGGAAGGTCGAGAGGGAGACGCGCTTGAAGGCGCGGGCTTCGGCTTCCTGCAGGCAGCGGCGCACGAGGCGGCTGCCGACGCCGCGGCGGCCGTGGCGGGGCAGGACGGAGAGCTGGTCGAGATAGAGATCGTCGCCCCGGTCTGAGCAGAGGGCAAAACCCACAAGTTCTTCACGGTCATCGACGGCGACCCAGATGAGGCCATCACCGAATCCACGGCGCAGGCGGTCTTCCGGGATGGGCTGGGTCGGCTCGCCCAGGGGGCCGAAATCGATGAGGCCGAGGCCACGGAAAAGCGTTGCGGACGCAAGGTCTATGTTCTGAAGCTCGCCGATCTCGTTCCCGCGCGCGGGCCGCACGCGATACGCGGGCGCGGTTTCTGAGATCAAAGTCGCCATGGGGAGGCCAGCCTGTCGCGGGTCTTTTTGGGGTAGAACTGGAGTACGCATGGAACGCATCGTATGAATAGCCTGTGAACCAGACATGGAACAGGCCGCATGACAGCGCTGACCTCTGAACAGATTTTGATTCGACAGACAGCGGCAGATTTCGCCGCAGAGAAACTCAGGCCTTTCGCGGCCGAGTGGGATGAAAAGAAACACTTTCCTGTGGACGTGATCCGCGAGGCGGCGGGGCTCGGCTTTGCGGGGCTTTATGTGAACGAGGATGTGGGCGGGTCGGCCCTCTCGCGTTTCGATGCGGTGCTGGTTTTCGAGCAACTGTCGCAGGGCTGCATCAGTACGGCGGCGTACATTTCGATCCACAACATGTGCTCGTGGATGATCGATCGTTTCGCTAGCGATGAGATGCGGATGGAATGGCTGCCGGGCCTGACTTCGATGGAGTGGCTGTCATCGTACTGCCTGACGGAGCCGGGTTCGGGGTCGGATGCGGCGGGGCTGAAGACGCGGGCTGTGAAGGATGGGGGCGACTACGTCCTCAACGGATCGAAGCAGTTCATTTCGGCTGCGGGTGTCAGCGACGTCTATGTCGTGATGGCGCGCACGGGGCAGGACGGGCCGAAGGGCGTGTCGGCCTTCATCGTGAAGAAGACGGACAAGGGCATCTCGTTCGGCGCGAACGAGAAGAAGATGGGCTGGAACTCGCAGCCGACCCGGCAGGTGATCTTCGAGGATGTGCGCATCCCCGAGAGCCGGCGCATCGGCGCGGAGGGCGATGGCTTCCGCTTTGCGATGGCCGGGCTGGACGGCGGGCGGCTGAACATCGCCGCGTGCTCGCTGGGCGGGATGCAGGAGGCGCTGGACAAGGCGCTGGCCTATACGCGCGATCGCAAGCAGTTCGGCCAGGCGATCGCGGATTTCCAGGCGAGCCAGTTCAAGCTGGCCGACATGGAGACCGAGACGCAGGCGGCGCGCATGATGCTGTACAACGCGGCGCAGGAGCTGGACGCGAAGACGCCTATGGCGACGCGCTGGTGCGCGATGGCCAAGCGCTTCGTTACGGACACGGGCTTCAAGGTGGCCAATGACGCGCTGCAGCTGCATGGCGGGTATGGCTATCTGGCGGACTATGGCGTGGAGCGGATCGTTCGCGACCTGCGCGTGCATCAGATCCTTGAGGGGACGAACGAGATCATGCGGGTGATCGTGTCACGGGATATGTTGAGGCAGTAGGGATGCCAGGACTCGAGCCAGAAGCGCGCTGGTCGGTTTCCCTGCGAGGCGGCCGCCTGATTGAAGTGCAGCCGAACAGCACAACGACGTCGACATCACTGGATCGTATCCATCAGATCAAGATCGCAACAAACGACAGCGGGCCATGGGGCGCCGATGTATGGTGGGTGTTCGAGGGGCTTGCCGGCGCCGTGCTCTCAGCGTTTCCGCAAGGCGCGACTGGTGAGCAGGATGTGGTGGATTGGGCCATGGCGCTGCCAGACTTTGACTACTCGGCCATGACAGAGGCGATGTCTTCGGTCGAAAACGCGGAGTTTGTGGTGTGGCGGAAGAAATGACCCAACCCTTCGATCCTTTCTCCCGTCCACTCATGCCCAAGCGTGGCTTCGATCAGCTTGAGGTTGGCGAGCGGTATCCGTGTCCTGCGCGCACGCTCACCGATGCGCATTTCTCGGCGTTCCAGCTTCTCTCAGGCGACAATCATCCGATCCATTATGACCGGCCTTACTGCGAGGCGGCTGGGCACAAAGACCTGCTGGCGCATGGGCTTCATCTGCTGACGCTCACAGCGGCGGGTGCGGGGCTGTTTCCGCATGTGATCGGGAATGACCTGATCGGGTTCGTCGAGGTGAGCGCGAAGTTCCTCAAGGCGGTCTATCCGGGCGACACGCTGTATCCATTGCTGAAGATAACTGCGCTGGAGCGGCAGCGGACGACGGGCGTCGTGCGCATGAAGGCGACGATCCATAACCAGGACTCGGTGCTGGTGCTGGAAGGCACGCATGCATACCTGGTTAAGCTGTAAGGCGCGGTCGGGCGGAAGCGTGGGGAAGTGGCGGCGGCTGTGCCAAACACGCACAGATTGCGACGCATCATGTGAAGATACCGCCATACAGCAAGGAAAAGCGGAACGGGTGAGGGAGCGCCGGGTTCGGTCTGTGGAAGCGAGAAGCCCACATGCAGACGATGATGGAATACGAACTGAAGGCTCAGAACTGTTCGGCTGCGGCGCGGGTTTCTCTGAACATCGATGATCGGATGGAATACATCCGGATGTCTGCTGTCTGGCGAAACGAGGCTCTCCGTGTCGATCTTGGCGACCGGGCCATTCTGCTGCGGCTTTGTCCGTTCACTGAAGAACAGCTGCTGATTGCCTGAAACATCTGGGCCTGAGATGCCCCCGACGCTGCGACAAGATGGCTCCGCAGGTTTGATCCACGTCCAGTAGGGCTGCGCGGATGGTTGCTACAAGACACCATGATCAGTGCAATGGAATGCCTCCTCGAAGCTGAGAACTGCATGACGGCGGCCCAAGCGTCCGTCGATCCCGCCGCTCGGGCGGAATACCTGCGGCAGTCGGTGTGTTACCGCAATCTGGCGCTGGACATGATGCGGGATACGCCATCCAGGCAGCGTGCATTTTCGCTGGGAGCCAGCGACGATCCCTGCTGCTCCGACTGCGCCGACGACAGGCCGCGGCGCGTAAGCTGACAGGTGACTTTCCAAAGCCTCAGCCGATGCCGAGCGCCTTGCTGACGGCGGGGTTGTCGCTCAGCACGATGCGGCCGAGCCAGGCGGCCAGCTTTTCAGCGCCATCGGGTGTATCGCCGAAGCGTTCGACCTCGGCGTCGATCAGGATCAGCGGGTCACCATCGCAGAAGTCGTCGGCGTGGCGATAGATCTCGACGCGATTGGCGCGCGCATCGAAGCGTACGGTGTGCCAGCGCATGGGCTGCCTCCGTTGGGCTTGGCTTCAGGGACGCTACTGAGGCTGAAGGTCGGCTGATTCCGTGACAGTTGGGATTCGGCCGGTGGGCATGGTAGGTCGCCGGAAACGGAGGGTCCCGACATGGCCGAAGTCACCATTCATCGCGAGGGCGTTGCCGGGCGGATCACACTGAACCGGCCGCAGGCATTGCATGCCCTGAACGAGGAGATGTGCCTTGCGATCGACGCTGCGCTGAAGCTGTGGGCGGATGAGACCGAGGTTGAGCTGGTGGTGGTGGATCATGCGGCGGGGACGCGCGGATTCTGCGCCGGGGGCGACATCCGCATGCTGGCCGAGAGCGGGGCTGCGGACGGGAGCGCGGCGCAGGCGTTCTTCCGCGCCGAGTATCGCCTGAATGCGCGGATCAAGAACTATCCGAAGCCCTATGTGGCGTTCATGGACGGCGTGACGATGGGTGGCGGCGTTGGCATTTCGGTGCATGGGTCGCATCGCGTGGCGACGGAGCGGACGCTGTTCGCGATGCCGGAGACGGGGATCGGGTTGTTTCCGGATGTGGGCGGCGGATGGTTCCTGCCGCGGCTGGGACCGCCGCTGGGTATGTGGCTGGCGCTGACGGGGGAACGGCTGAAGGGCGGAGATGTGTGCGCGGCGGGGATCGCGACGCAGTTCGCCGAGAGCGGCGTGGTCGAGGCGCTGAAGGCGCAGGTCTGCGACGGCGGGCTGGAGATGCTGGAGGCGATGGAGTGGGACGAGGCGGGCTCGTTCGAGAAGCATCTTGAAGTGATCGAGCGGTGCTTCTGGAAGCCGACGGTCGAGGAGACGATGGTGGCGCTTGAGAGCGAGCCGGGCGAGTGGGCCGCCGCGCAGCTGAAGACGCTGAAGACGAAGTCGCCGCGCACGCTGAAGGTGGCGCACAGGCAGCTGGCGCTGGGGCTGCAGGCGAAGACGTTCGAGGACAACATGCGAATGGAGTTCCGCATCGGC
>ERZ795061.1111-NODE-1111-length-26648-cov-6.421615_pt1 | contig 26648 bp, 21 predicted proteins | sample MGYA00375145_ERZ795061 | MGnify/ENA primary metagenome ERZ795061 (study PRJEB30190, sample SAMN05720144) | anaerobic digester metagenome | isolation source: active sludge of municipal wastewater-treating anaerobic digesters | place: USA | collected 2014-12-22 ... | reverse complement strand
CAACCTGACGGGATCGCCCTTCTACTTCAACAAGCCCCATAATATTGTCCGCCACATCCGGATCCGTCCCGGTCCCACCAGCGGTACGAAGCAGGATACCACCGACAGCATCACTATCGATGCCGGTGCGACACACACGATCATCGACCATGTCTCGCTATCCTGGGCCACCGACGAACCCTTTAACACAACAAAGGCGGCCTCCAATGTCACCATCCAATGGTCGCTGGTTTATGAAGGGCTAAGCAAGTCGACCCATATTTCCGGTGAACATGCGAAAGCTATGTTCCTGGAGGGCGATAATATTACCGCACACCATGTGTTCATGGCCCATGCGACTGACCGTATGCCCAATGCGGGCGTGGGTAGCCGTGTCGATTTTGTGAACCTCATATCCTATAATATGCGCGAGAAAGCACATCAGTACTTCTCCATGAAGCAAAAGCAGAGCGCAGCAACAAGCGGCTTGACGCGGCAGGTTAATGCCATCGGTAACTGGGTATCCATGGGGCCCAATTCGCTGCGCGGCATACGGATTTACGGCGGTAACTATGACGAGCAGTTTTCGACAAACCCGGGCTTTGCAAAATTCTATCTCTACCAGAATTTAGACGGACGCCGTAAAAGCCCGACACTCGACGAGAAGCTGTTTCTGGACCCCGCAGATTGGAGATATGTCCAGACACAGCCGGTCGGCGTAATCAGCGTCCAAATCTTCAGCCCAGCCGATCAAGCTGTCCGTGACATAATGGCCTTTGCCGGGGCCTTCCCTCGCGACAGTGCCGACAGGCGCGTCCTGCAGGGTTTCGCGGCGTGCAGCGGTTCAATTATTGACCATCCGTCGCAGGTGGGCGGTTGGCCCCTTTTGGCAAGCGGGATCGCCTATGCGGATTCAGACGCCGACGGCATGGATGATGCATGGGAAAAGAGCAGGAATGTCACGAGCGGAACCGCAGATGCTGACGGCGATGGCTACACCAATTTGGAAGAGTTCTTAAATGAACTGGCCGGGGATCAGGACATTGGTGGCAATTTCATTAGCCGCGTGGGTGCAGGTAATGGGCCGATACCGCCCGTCAATTGCAACATCATCCCGTTATAATAGTTGCTTTGGTCGGCCGGGGAGTCCCCCGGCCAAGATCCCGTTATATCAGACGGTGATGCCGCAGTTCGCCGCTGGCACCACTCCTGATCCGGCACCGACGCGATTGATCAGATTTCCTGCAGAGTCCTGATCGCCGGCCAATTCATTCAGAAATTCTTCCAAATTGGTGTAGCCATCACCGTCAGCATCCGCCGTGCCGCTGCTCACGCCGCGGGAAGCTTCCCAAACATCGTCCATGCCATCGCCGTCCGCATCCGCATAGGGCGTACCGTTGGCCAGTACTGGCCAGCCGCCAACCTGGCTGGGGTCGTCAATGATCGAACCGCGACAGCTCAGGAAGTCCAGCACTACACGCTGATCGGAAATATCGCGGGGGAAAGCGCCAGCAAAAGAGGTGACATCGCGCACACCTTGTGCGGCAGAGGAAAAGAGTTCGACCGACAACAACCCGATGGGGCTGCTTTGGATATAGCGCCAATCGGCCGGATCGAAGAAGAGCCGATCATCCAGACTCGTCGACAGGCGACGCCCGTCAATATTGCCCGACAGGTAAAATTGGGCAAATCCCGGATTGGTCGAATATTGCTCGTCGTAATTCCCGCCGTAAATCGACGTACCGCGCATCGAATTGGGGCCCATGGATACCCAGTTGCCCACAATATTCGCCTGACGGGTCAAACCGCTGGTGGCGCTGCCCTGCTTTTGCAGCATCGAGAAATATTGGTGCGCCTTTTCCTTCATATTGTAGCTTACAATATTCACAAAATCGACGCGGCTGCCGACACCCGCATTGGGCATGCGGTCAGTCGCATGCGCGACCAGCACATGATGCACTGTAATATTGCTGCCTTCGACAAACATTCCCTTGGCATGTTCGCCCTGAATATGTGTCGATTTGCTCAGACCTTCATAGACAAGTGACCATTGCACGGTGATATTTGCCGAAGCCTTGGTCGAATTGAATGGCTCATCGGTTGCCCAAGATAGAGAGACATGGTCGATGATGGTATAATCCGCACCTGCATCAACCGTGATACTGTCGGTAGTGTCCTGCTTTGTCCCGCTGGTTGCGCCAGGACGAATCCGGATGTGGCGGATAATGTTATTTGGCTGCGACAGATAAATGGGCGATCCGGTCAGGTTTGACGGATCATTGCGGATCGCGATCCCGCCACCCGGCGCAGTCTGACCGGCAACGGTCAAATTGCCGGACGTTGGCTTGATCTGTGAATTGAGAACAATAGTGCCCGATACGCGGAAAACGCATGTGCGTGCACCAGTCGCCATCATGCATTCGCGCAGCGAACCTGCGCCCGAATCGGCGAGTGTAGTCACGGGAATCACACGTCCGCCACGGCCACCTGTTGCGGCAGCACCAAATCCTTGCGCGGTCGGAAATGCACGCTGCCGTCCGTCCGGTAACTTGGATGGGCTATAGACGCCTGCCGTCGTTGGAGGAGGTGGAGGTGGGGGTGCCGGCGGTGGCGGTGGCGGTGGTACCGGCACCGGAGGAGGAGGAGGAGGTGGTGGTGGTGGCGGCGGAGCCGGCGTAGGAGGTGGTGACGGCGGCGGCGTTGTTGTCGGCGGAGGCGACGGAGGCGGTACCTCCGCTGGTGGCGGAGAAGGCGTGGGCGGAACCACTACAACAGGAGGGGGAGGTGTCGAGCTCGATGGTGGTGCGCTGCCGCTACCGCCACCCGCACCACCGCCGCCGCAACCCGACAGAGCGAGAGCGAAGACAAGTGTAGAAGAACCGACGACGATGCGTCCGCGACGTTGCATTGGTTTGCGACCTCTGGCCATATGGATGAGACCCGTGCCTTTGTTTCTTTGTAAGCATCGAGTATGCGAAGTTACCTAATTAGAAGTAGGCGAATATGGTTAACAAACTGTGAAAGAAACAGCGCGTCGGCCACACGTTGTTTATTATCGGTCAGTTGAAAATGCTCATGAATGGCAGATTAACGCCATTTTTGGAGCATAGAGAGCCGCTTACAACAAAGTCAGTATCATTCCGCCACTTAACCCAAACGGCCACGCAGAGCCTACAAATCCAGGTCTCGCGTCATCACAATGGAACTGATACCCCTTTTGCCTTCCTGACGCTCCAATTGGACCACAATATCGATCACAAAACGGGCATATTCGATCACATCCTGACGACTCAGTCCGATTCCCGATTGCATCACCATCAACGCCAACTGCTCGATGGCGCCACGTGGCGAGTTAGCGTGGATAGTGGAAAAGCTTCCGGGGTGGCCGGTGTTGATTGCGCGCAGAAAGCTGACGGATTCGCTGCCGCGCAACTCACCCAGCACGATACGGTCGGGCCGTAGGCGTAACGCGGCCTGCAACAGGTCATTTGTGTTGATGCGCGCGACGCCCATATCGCCTTTCATCGCAACCAAGCCAACCGAGTTGGGGTGCGACAGGCGTATTTCCGGGGTGTCTTCCACCAGAACGATACGCTCGGACATGGGCACTTCAGCGAGGAGCGCATTGAGGAAGCTTGTTTTACCCGTCGATGTACCGCCGCTGATCAGGATGGTTTTACGGGCATGGATAGCCTGCTGCAGAAAGGCGATCGGGTCGCTTTTGGCCAGCATGACCGCTGGCTCGGCGGCAGGGGCAAGCTTCGTGGAAAAGGCCGAGAGCGGCATCGCCTTGATCTTGTGGCGGCGGATGGCGATGACCCAGTCGCCGCGCGTTGCCGACGGCGCGATGACCTGCACACGGGCACCGTCTTCGAGCACGGCGGACAGCAAAGGGTTCTCCCGGTTCACGCCCTGGTTGTTCACACGGGCAATTTGTGTGGCCAGCCGTTCAATCAATCGGCTATCAATTTGCGGCACAAGTGCGCATTCCATTTTGCCTGGACCAGCGCGCTCCACCCATATTTCGCCGGGGCGGTTTATCAATATTTCGGTTACATCATCCTGGTTCAGCCAAGGCTGAAGTGGCGCAAAATAGGCCTCCAGATAAGACTGCGCGACCTTCTCGCCGCTGTCCTCAGGTGTGACCGGCCGAACGCTCAAAGATTGGCACCCAGGGCGTCAGTAAAGTCCAAATCCCGCGCCACAAAGATCTTAACAGCCTGTCCCTGCACCACGCGGATAGTAGGTGGTATGTTGGCACTACTCTGCGCCGCCACAGACGCCGCGCTGGTGCCGGATGCGATCACCACGCCATCATTTGATCGCGAGCCAAGCGCACCCACCACTGACAACAGAATCGCAGCACCAAAACGCTGGAAGAAATGGCTGTTCACTTTACCGGGCAGCCCGGTTTGCCCGGCCCCGTCCGTTCCGGGTGAACCCAGGTCGATGGATATTCCATCGGGGCGTATCGCGCGCGTCCAAATGACATAGGCACGCTTCTGCCCGGCGGCGACGCCGCTTTTATATTGCCCGATCAAGCGCGACCCGCGCGGTAACAGGACAGTCTTGTTGTCAAAACTTCGGACATCCTGACTGACGAACGCACGGGTATATCCAGGCAAGTCGGAGTTTATCGCTGTTTCCAGAACCGCCGGAATGAGAGTCCCTGCAACGATCGTAGCAGCCGGGTTCGCCATGGGCGTCGCACTGCTGCTTCCGCCTTCGCCAGCGCGCATTCCGAAAAGTTCGTCATTGTTCAAACCGATTGGCGTGGTTTGCACGTCGCCGGCCGATGCCTGGCGGCTGGCATTGCGTCGCTGCAAACGGTCGGCATAATCGTCCAATATAAGCGCCGGGGAGCGCGGATCGGTCGTTCTAGGTTCATAATTTGTTGAAGGGGACGGCAGAACAGTTGCCATTGGCGGCGGAGTAACTGGAGGCACACCCTGGCCACCGGGCACCGTACTTGGCTGCACACCCATGACCGAATTACCCAATGGATCAACCAGCGTCACTGCATTTTGCGGAACATTTGGCGGCTGAAGCTCGGCAATTGCCGGCATTTCTTCGTCCTGTTTTGGTTGGGGGCTTGCGGTCTGTCGCGCCTCGGACATTAAATAGAGAGTCATCGCGCCTAACGCCACGGCACCAAACATGCCGCCCCAAATCGCAAAGCCGTCTTTGCCGCGCTTCTGGTTTGCGACTACCGGAAAACGGTTGGTCGATGCCTCTTCGAGGCTTTCATCATCAAGCGTAGTCCTTGGATCACGCTCATCATGGATGCCTTTCGTGATCGTTTTCAATTCCCGTTCTCCATTTTAGGCTGAACAGGATCGGGTAAGGTTATCCTATCCAACCGCGCTCTGGCCTTACCCAAACGAAGCATCAATGCGCTGGGTACGAAATCAATAACAAAATAATCATTCTGCGCGAGTTGATTCACAAGGCTTTCCGTGCCGTCGGCGCTAATCGAATAGATCGCTGGCGGAGAAACTGCTTTGGGCCAACGCAGATAGGTCAAAGTGCCATCATCGAATATTTCACTTGGCCATAGGCTTTCCTTCCCACTCTTGGCCCAGCTTAAATTGATCTTAGGTGACGGGTCGGTCGCCGTCTCACTGAGCGCTTCAGGTGGAATACCGGTCAGGTCCGGAACTTCCGATACAACCGGATCGGGCGGATAGATGAAGCGCATCGTGTAAATGGGCACTGCCTTCGGATTGGTCGAATTCAGCTCGAACAAATAGGTTCGACGGTCCGTGACCACGGTCAGATTGGTGACCTTCTTTGTTGCGATAGGCTTGATGAACAGAATGTTCGCACGTTTGTTCGGCGTAATCTGCCAATTGGAACCATCGCCAACGGCGATATTTTCAATCCGCTCTTCTTCCCCAAATAATATCGCGGTCTGAATGCCCATAACGCCTGCGATGGGATAGACTGTCTCTGGCGAGTAATGGCGTTCAACGACGCGACTATCGGCGCTTTGCATTGCAAAGGACGGCTGAAGGCCGAAGGCGACAAAAACGAGTAGCGCCATCAGAAAAACAGGGCGTCGCAACTTGCTCATACCGTACTTTCCCGCTTTAAACGCACAGCGCCAATAGTTGCGGGTCGGAATTTGCGACCCAGTGCTTGTGTAACATCATTCGATTCCCGTTTACCCGTGCCTACACTGCTCACCATGTCGCCGGTATTAACGGAAAAGTTTCGGGCGAAGCCCGCGCGTTCCGATGTCTCTGATGCCGGCGATGGCATAGCCGATTGATCGACCGCACGCAGGATCGATTGCGTCCGTTGATCTGGCCCGGACTCTACCGATGATGCGGGCGCCGATGCAGCCATGGAGGATGCCGCAACGGCGGCAGCGGCACTCGCAGCATTTGCGTTGTCGGAACTTGATGCGCCAGCCTCTGGTTCTGCCCAGGGAAGGCGCCAGCCGGAGACAAGTGTTGTCGATAATTTGATGGCCATCAGCATCAGCGCAACATGAACGGACGCCGCGAGAAATATGTTCACCGCGATGCGCATATCAATCTCACCGTTCAACTTAGCCAATTCCACCACCAAGGGTCGGATCAGCGCCAGCGTTCCGCCACCCAGCAGAACCGCGAACAAGGGCGTCACGGCGAGCATGACGACAGCTTTCATCCAGCCGACAAACAACCCACGTGTACCAGAAAACAAGGCCAATATGATGAAAATGGGTCCCAATGCCAGCATCAGGGCCAAGGCCATGCGCGCGACTATGAGGACACCAACCGTGCCCAGCAAAAGCATCAAAGCGCCGAGCCAGAGCAAGTCGCCTTCTGCCGACATGACGCCGGCCGCACCCTCCGGTCCAACGCCTGCGGTGCGCGATTGCAAGGCAACTTGTGCAATTGCCTGGAACATGATGTCCAACTGCCGCGAGAACATATAGGTCGCGCTGCCTTTGGTGTTCAAAAGTATCTTGGCCAGTTCTTCCGGAGCGCCCAACGCGATATTGAGGACGAAGCTTTGATATCCAATCCAACTGGTCGCAAATGTCAGGATAAGCCCGAGGCCAAGAATGCGCGGAGGCAAGGCCGAAAGACGGCCACGACCGCTGAGAAGGCGGAACGCAATTAACGCCACATATATGGTCAGTATAATTGTCAGCGCCCAACCAAGCGCGCCGCCGGGGCCGAAAAAGCGGTTGAACGCATATTCAATGATACGCTCGCTGTTGCAGTCAATATACTGCAGCCCGGCGGTTATCCCTTGCTCTTTCAAGCCAGTCGGTTGGCAGAACTGGCTCATTGGGCGAATTCCGACAAATCGAGCAAGATGTTCGGATCACCCGGCCACGGCGTCTTGGTCAGATGCTCATACCATTTTTCAGGCTTGTCGCCGTAGCTTTCGCGTAAACTGTCCAGCGCCCGCACGCTGGACTCGCGGCCGGACAGTATAGTCAGAATGTCAGGCATCTGGCCCAAATCAAGACGGACAACCACGCTGTGATTGGGTTTCCGGATCAAGAAGCACCGGCTGTGAACAGGCAGAGTTCGAACGAGCGACAACTCATGGTCGCTCAAACCAAAACCACCGCAATAATCCTCGGGCTTTGCGCGGCTGTTGGGCATGAATATCTGCGTCGCGGTTTGCTCGACAATCGCCGATGATACCTTGCTATCTAGGGCGTCCCGCGCGCTCTGCGTGCCGAAACCGACAATCGCATTGCGTTTACGCAATGTCTTCAACCAATCGCGTAGCCGTGCTGCAAAAACCGGATCGTCCAGTACTTTCCAGCCCTCATCGATCATGATCATCGCGGGACTTCCATCCAGTCGTTCATCGACACGGTGGAAGAGGTACATCATGACCGCTGTACGAATAGCAGGCTGATCAAGCAGGGCTGTCATATCAAAGCCTATGATGCGGTTCGAAAGATCAAGGCCGTCCTGATCATTGTCGAACACCCAGCCTCTGTCGCTGCGGTCCAGCCAAGGACGCAGCCGGGATTGCAAATCACCTTCTTCGGGCCGTTTCGTTCCGCCAAGCAATTCGCCGAGATGGCGCAAGGTGCGCAGATGTTCGCCCTGTTCAAAGCTTGCGTCGACAGCCGACGCGATGAGCGTTTCATCGGCGGGTGACATGCCCCCCTGCTCCGGGGCCAGAAGACATGCCAACCAGTCGCGCAAAAATGCACGGTTCACCGGACTGTCAGGAAGACGCAGCGGATTAAATCCGGTCGAAATTCCAGGGCGCAATTCGACATAGTTCCCGCCCAGTGACCGCAAGAAAATCTCGGCACCGCGATCCTTGTCGAACAGGATGGTCCGCGGCTCAAGCTTCTGCGCCTGCGCGGTGAGGAAATTCATCACCACCGTTTTACCGGATCCGGATGGTCCGATGATGCTGAAATGGCCCAAATCGCCTTCGTGGAAATTGAAGAAATAGGGTGTCGCGCTGGTGGTTTCGAAAATGGTAATTGCGTCGCCCCAATGGTTCCCCTTGGGTTGCCCCATTGGGAAGCCATGCATTGAGATGAAGCTTGCCGCATTGATAGTGGAGATCATTGCTCCGCGGGCAATATACATTTCGTTGCCGGGAAACTGCGCCCAAAAGGCAGGTTCCAGATTCACATCTTCGCGGACACCGATGGAACCGAAATCCGCAAGTGCCGCAACTGCCTTTGCCGCTGCCTTATCCAAGGATGTTATGTCGTCTGCACGAACCGAAAGCGACAGATGGTGCATCCCAAAACCAATCTGCCCTCCGATCAGTTGGTCCTTTGCGGCAAGCATTTCGCGTCGTTCGCCTGCCACGTCTTCATCGGTTGCCTTCAATCGGCGCAGCGACAGATCGATCCTCTCCTTGGCAACCTGACGGTCGACGGGTGCGAAGCTTTCGGTCAGTGCAAATTCGTGCGGCAGGCGCAGAACATCATCGAGGATACCGACGCGTGTTTCACCGGGATAGTCTTTGACAGAAATCATCGCCGCAAATTCGGAACCACCAGCGCCGCGATATTCGATCGTGTCCAAGCCAAAACTGACACGCTTGTACGGAATATGATTCCCCAAATCGACATCGTCGTCAGGTTTCAAAACCGCGCGCATTTCACCATTGTACAGAGCGGCCAAAAACTCGAGCAGTTCTGAACAGGTTCCGCCGTCGCCTTCATAACAACCAAGATCGCGGACGCCATATTGTTGCAACGCTGCGCTCAGGCCAATCACCGCACTGTCGAGATCACGCAATTCTTCCTGAAAAACCGCGTCAAAATGGTTGCGGTTAAACCGGCGGCGCATTCTTTCGAGCAAGCCAACTTTACCACGCGGCGGACGGCGCAAAACCGTCAGGAAAAGTTCATTGGCAAACAAGGTTCGCTTAGCGAGACGTGACGACCACTTCTCTTGCAAATGCGCAGAAAAGGCGCCCGTATATTGAGAAGGCATTTCCGCCGACACGCGACGTCGTATGACGTGGTGATAGACAATGAAGCGTGCATCCAGCGTGCTTCGCAAAATTGTCTCGCGAACGGCCTGCGTATGGTTGAGATGGTCCGCATCTTCCGTTTCAAATGGCAGGCCATTTAAATGGAGCACGCGCATCAAGCTGCCATCACGCAGCTGCAGCGTCACATCATCGACATGCCGTCGATACGGCAGGCGTTCGCCCGCGCGCTGCTCATATTTGCCCCATGCTGCGGGTCCCCGCCAAGCCATCATTTATTCCAATTCACGGTGCGTAACTGTTGCATCCCCAGCGCTTCCAATTTTTCACACGTGGTGTCCGGGACACTTTTGTGATCCACAAATCGAAAAAACGGGGCTCCCGAAGACACGCCAGATATCCAATTACGTGGACGATCAGTGCGACTCCCAATGCCCAAAAACTACGGGTTATCAGGAATGCTTCGGTTGAAATCACGCCATTGATGACAAAAAAACTATAGGTGACGCCCGCAAACATATGCGGCCGCGTAAGCGATGTAAAAACGGGCGCCTTGCTTAATGCCACAGCTTAACCTGCACCTGCAGCAGACTGGATGCCGGACACGATTGCGACTGCGCCGAACAAAATGAAGCACCCCAGCACAACAGTCATACCATAGCGCCAATTCATGCGGCCCGTCAGCATCATGAAGCCAACGGCAGCAACCGCAACGACGGCGGCGGCTGTCGCCACATTGCCCATCAATGTTCCCTGCAGCCATTGTGCAGCGCGGACGATAGGACCGCTACCTGCGGGGTCCTGTTGGGCAAAGGCCGGTGCGGACAGCAGAGCCATTGGCCCGGTGATTGCTATCCGTTTAATCAACTTTCTCATATATTCATTCCTCCAGTGCGCCACCCCACGCAACCCGTTGCCGGATTGCTTCGACATAATTTTGTGTTTCCGCAAAAGGCGGTACCCCTTGATATTGGGCCACACGCGCAGGCCCTGCATTATAGGCTGCCAACGCTAGGCGGGTATCGCCGTTAAACTGAGTCAACATAGCCTTCAGATAGCGTGCGCCGCCCTCAAGATTGGCCAGCGCGTCATAAGGGTTCACACCAAGATTGGCGGCCGTCCCAGGCATGAGTTGCGTAAGGCCGACGGCACCTTTGGGTGACCGGGCCGAAGGGTTCCAACGGCTTTCCTGCCAAATCAGGGCTTCGAACAGCAGCGGGTCAATGTCATGCTGTTCCGAAATCGTCGTCACAATAATTTTCCATTGCGGCGGCATGATCTTGCGGGTCACGGACGCAGAATATGCAATGCGATTCTCGGGAGCGATTCGCGATGCAAAATTCGCCCCTTCGGGCTGCGTTAACGTGGTTAACAACCTAGGAGCACTATCTGTCCCAATTTCATACACTTGTGCCGACAAACCGGCGTGCGCGCAGAGCGCGATGCCTGAAAACATCACGAATCTAAAGGGATACCGAAGTGTGCGAAAATGAAAAATCATCCTTGGCGGCATAAAACTTTCCACAAAATTGGCAAGCTTCATAGCCGCTAGAATGGCGATCTCTTGGGTGGTAATTAGGGGTAAGCCCTTTGGCCAATTCACATTGAAACATAAGCAGTGCAAAGTCGCTGTGTCGGATTCTACAAGGATAAAATCATGTCCCCGCTTTCACGTAATGGAGCCATTACCTTTTTTGGTCTTCTGCTCTCAACGACTGTCGCATTTTCGTCTTGCTCGCCCGTAGACGGCCAGACAAAAGGAACGACAGGACCCGCCGCCAGATCAAAGGCGTTTCCTGGTGCTGTAGGCTATGGCGCTGCCGCTCTGGGCGGATTTAAGGGCAAGATTATCCAAGTAACCACGACAGCCGATAATGTCGCCGGTTCCTTGCGCGCATGTGTTGAAGCCGTTGGGCCACGCACCTGCGTATTTCGCGTTGGCGGTATATTCCGTTTCGATGGCACGCCACCCGTTATCAAAAATCCGTACCTCACAATTGCTGGCCAAACAGCACCGGGCGGAGGCGTTACGATCGCCCATGACGGTAGCGCCGAGTCCCGCACGCCTCTGCTCATCAAGAACACCAATGACGTGATCGTCCGCCATGTCCGGATTCGCAATGATCGAATTGGTGGGGAGAAGGAATCCGAAGATTCGATAACGATAGAGAACAGCAAATATGTTGTGATCGACCAGGTAAGTGCGAGCTGGGCCCGCGATGAAATCATCAACGGCTATGGGAATAATGACTTTATAACCGTCAGTAATTCGATCTTTTCGTACGGCATCCCGAAGCATGACAAATGCGCGCTTTTGGGAAGTGATCCGAAAAATGCGCAGAATTTCAGTTTTATCGGAAACATCTGCGCGCATAATGGTGACCGGAATCCGGACATCAATTTCAAACCCGCTTCCTGTGTCGAAGTCGTCAACAATATCTTCTACAATGCCGTATCCGAATTTGCCGAAGTGTGGGAAACCTATGGTGGCACGCCTGTATCAATTGTCGGCAACAGTTTCAAAGCTGGCATTGACACGACCGATGGCGCCGTAGGAATCATTCGGCAAACCGTCGAAAGCACCGGAAACTCGGCGATCTATCTTCATGACAATCAGTTTTTCGGCGCATTTACCGATATTGATGCCTCCGTCGCGGTTGCTCGGCGGAATACGCCGCCCTGCCCCTTGACCGTCAAGCCGATGGCCGCCGGAGTAGCTTATTCATCTGTTCTGGCGAAATCGGGCGCCAAGCCACGGGACGCCATTGATGCCGAGGTCGTCAATGATGTCATCAACAGAACCGGACAGATCGTGATGCTTCCAGGATCCATACCCGCGATATTTGCAGGGACCCCTTATCCGGACGCCGACCGGGACGGCATGGATGACCGCTGGGAAGTCAAAAATGGTGCAAAGGTCGGGGCCGCCGACTCGTGGCTTGACGGCAATCGGGATGGCGTAACCAATTTGGATGCCTTTCTAGATTATCTCCATAAACAGCTTGTGCGCTGAATATCCTCGGTACATCACGCCCTATGAAATCTGGAAGCGTTACAATTGCCTACCCGATGGCGGGCGATAGCCTTGGGGGTAGCCATCATTCCTTGCTGGGATTGCTGAAGGGTCTTGATCCCGAGGTCTACCGACCAGTGATCATATTGGAAAATCCGAACGGTCGTCTGGCAGAGCATTTCGCCGGGTTCGAGCAGCGCCCAGACCCCGCACCTCCGCGCGAAAGCTTTGCCGTCGGGCGCGCGTTCAGTGTTTCGAAATTCGCATCCACATTTACAGGAATTGGGCGCCGGGCCGCATTGCTTCGGGAGATCGGGAGCACGATCGTTCATAGCAATGACGGGCGCACGCACGCCACATGGGCGTTCGCGGCGAAGCGGGCGGGTTGCCAATTGCTATGGCACCATCGCGCTGACCCCTATGCCAAGGGGTTGCGCTATTTGGCCCCGTTCGTTGCCGACCAGATTGTAGCGGTATCGGAATTCTCGCTGTCCGGAATGCGTCCATCCAAGGCGCGGCAGGGTGCGCAGGTTGTTTTCAGCCCGTTCGATGTGGATGTCAAAGCCGACCGAACCGCGATGCGTCAGCGTCTTTTGACGGAATTAGGGGCGCGTGACGACACCATCATATGTGGCTATTTTGGTAGCTTCATTGATCGTAAGCGCCCTTTGGAATTTATGAATGCCGTCGCCGAGCTACGCGCGATGCAGGATCGACCGGTCGTGGGCGTTCTGTTTGGCGAAACAACCTATCCAGAACTCGAAACGGCTATGCGTGCCCGGATGCAGGAGCCAGACGTTGCAGGCGTGGTTCATATCATGGGCTATCGGTCACCTGGGGTTGACTGGATAGCAGCTGTAGATCTGCTCTTGGTAACGGCTGTCAGCGAGCCCTTAGGGCGAACACTGGTCGAGGCGATGCTCATAGAAACGCCCGTCATTGCAACACGATCGGGCGGCAATCCGGAAGCCATTCTTGCGGGATTGGGCGCGCTCGTCGAACCGGACAACGCCGCTGCGATGGCCCGCGCGGCATTAGACACTTTGAACAATAAAGCCACATTGGCCGAGATGACATCGCGGGCAAAGGAAAGCGCCAAAGCGCGCTTTTCCGAAGAAACCCACATTGCCAAAATCACGCAAATCTACCGCAATCTTTCTGCGGGATAGAACAGCGCTCTTTTGTTTTAGAAGCGCAACCGGAACGAAACGCCGCCGCGCGCGCGATCAAAATTTTCTACTGCGATGTTACTGGTGCGGTCGGTATAGCTGACATAGCCGGCGATCGATATCCGCTTGCTTGCAAGCCACTCAACCTCAACGCGCGGGCTGATCGCTTTTTCAAGGTCACCCGAACCGATGAATTCGGCTCTCAAATAAGACACCGCTGCAGTCGCGTAAAGATTGTGGCGGATTTCCTGCTGAACACTGAGCTGCGCCGTCGTGTCGGCACGTGCCACAGCCCCAAGCCTGAAAGTCGCAACGTCGCCCGAAAACACGTTCAAGGTGATCGCCGTGCGCTGCTGCGGGCGATATGTCATCGAAATGTCCGTCGAGATGCCGGTCCGGCTCTTCTGCAACGGATCAGCTGGATTCAACTTGAACAAACCGATTGAAGCGCGGCCTTCAATAATGCCGCGTTCCTTTGTCGCGATGCCCAAGCGGCCGCCAACCGTCGTTTCATCTTGGCTTAATCCCGCAGGAGTAGGCAGACGGAAATCACGATTGGTTATGAAAGCGGTTGCGGTCCCGTAAAAACGGCTCCCAATGCTGCGGCCAAGAGTTACCGAGCCGAATTGCGAGGTGAAATCACGGCGATCGTTTACCGGTCCGAGAAAGTCATATTTCCGCCAGGCGACGTCGGAAGCGATCAACATCACGCCACCTTGATGGCTAAACTTCCCTTCGGCTTCGAAGATATTCAACAGACGTGGGCCTGTCGTCGTCAATTGCAGGGCTTCAGGATCACCACGCTCTTCAACGACGCGACGCCAACCTCCCGAAAGGCCGAATTTTTGGCTCTCTTTTGGTTGCCAGCCCAATCCAATTAAAACTTCGCCACCTTCGGAGTTTTCTGTGGTTAGTTTATCATAGCGCCGGATGCGTGTCTTCGCCGTCGCCGTCAGATCGATGCTCCCAACGCGACCTTTGGCTTCCAAGCCACCCGTTATAATGAAGGCTGCGTCGGCCTGTGTGCCGGTCGGCGCAGCGTACACATTGTCATCTGCATAGATGATATACTCAACGTCCGGCATGAGACGGAAGCCGCCAATGTCCAACCCCTTGGACTCGAATTCAGGAAGCTGATCCGACACCAATGGCGCGGTTTTGCTGACAGGGTCAGCGTAGGCCGCGCCTGATGAAAGTAAGCCCGCAACCGTGCAGGTCGCCCAAAGAGTATGACGCAACAACATTAAAACCACTTCTCAACAATGCGAATTTGATCGCCTGGCATGACTACCGTATTTTCCGAGGCCCGGCCGGTAACCTTACGGCCATTTACCGTACGCGTAATGACCATCGAGGTTGTGTCGGCGCGATAGGTATAGCCGCCGGCAAGCGAAATAATCGAAAACACCGTCAGCCCCTCCCGGAATTCATACTGGCCGGGCTTACCGATTTCTCCCAAGATGTAAATCGGGCGTAGCGATGCAGCCTGCAGTGTGACGTTAGGGCGGACCAATATGCGCTTATCGAGCAAAGCCTTTTCGATGGCCTTTTCTGCTTCTCGCAATGTTAGCCCGGAAATTTTCACTTCCTCCACCAACGGCAGCGCGATTACGCCTGTCTGGTCGACGGCATATTCAGCATCCGCACCCTGCAGATCAGGAATCTGAACCTTTATCCGATCACCTGGCTCCAAGCGGAGCACGGACAAATCGCCAGCCGGAATGGCCGCAAGTCCGTTTGTCGACGATGCGCATCCAGACACGAGCGATGATCCTGCCAGAACCGCAACTACCAGCAGACTTTTGAGCATCTTCAGCATTTTCGCTTCTCCCATTTTTATTCAGCTATGAAATTCACAAGATCCTTGTTTTGCGACCTAGGTCACGCAACTTTAGAATGCTCGCGTTCTCCACGACTATTTTGAGCGTCCCGCGGCTCATCTTTCAGCCAAGCTGATAGATCACGGCCGAGCAGCTTACCCAATTGCTCCACATCTTCGGCATAAAAATCGCGCAACCGCAACCGCAATTGCGGCGATAATGGCGGATATGCAATTTCACGTGCAAAAAAGCCACGCGTCGATTCGAACAGAGGATGGCCGCGCAGAGGAGCGATGGTGCTCTTCAATGGCGCAAGTACCTTCCGGACAGGCAAGGGCAAAAAGCGCTCTGACGCGTTATTTGCCTTTTTACGTGATTGACCAATATCAAAAACCGGATCGACGCCGATGTGGTGCGAAATTGCCTCTACTGTCGCCTTTGGCTGCGCTTTTACATCATCATATAAGAATGCGTGGATCTGGTCGGTCGGAAAATGATCCAGCCAACGGCGCATATGCTGCGCATAGAGGCCATCGTTCAAAAATCGGGGCTGCGGGTTGTCCAAAGAGGTGAGGTAGGCTTCCGGTCCTTCCTTCACAGTCCCGCGACGATAGAGCATTTTATAATCGGAATAGGCGCGCTCCACAGGGTTGCGGAACTGCACGACAAGACGGGCATGGGGCAGCATATTGGCGATACGCTGCGGGGCATCGGGATGGGCGAGATAGTCGGCCGACTTCTCCCCCAGCATCCGCCCGGAACCCACCTGCGCTTCAAAATAAGCGCGGTAATAGTCTTCACCGCGATCAAATTCGCTGCTGAAATAATGCGGCTCGGGATCCGGCATATAGATTGCGGGGTTAACCTGCAGCTGTTCGAGAGCCCAGGTTGTCGCCGCCTTCACCGCACCGATGATAATGAAGGACGGATGCCAGTCGGCTTGCCCTGGATACGCCTGGCTCATGCTAGAACGACCTTTTTCAAGGCGCCCGCAATGACGAGCATGTCATCTTCGCTGAAAAGATGATCAACGGGGAACATGACGGTGCTCGCACCCAGTTTGTGCGCATTCTCAAGGTTTCCGTCCCGCCGCGGCTCACGTCCCTGAAAGGCGATTTCGCGCGACATATCAGGGCAAGATCCGCTTCCGCACTGAATTCCCAAAGCAAGCAGGCCAGCAATGATATCGCTCCGCGATTTGTTACCGGGCAATGCATTTTCGTCTACGCGAATATAATATTTATACCGGGCCGACTGGATATGGTCGTCACTTTTGTCGACGATGATGCCGGGGATATCCGCGATAGCGTCGCTCAGGCATTGCGCGTTCGCACGCCGTTGCGCCAACCATTTGGGCAGCTTTTTAAGCTGCACGCGGCCAATGGCTGCCTGCATTTCGGTCATGCGGAAGTTGGTACCGAAACTTTGATGCACATAGCGGAACTCGCCGGCTGGTGCAATATTCTGGGGCATTTCTTCGGGTGGAACTTTGCCATGATCCTTGATGGCCCACGCCTTCGACCATGCTGCCTTATCCGCAAATAGGATCATGCCGCCTTCGCCGCCGGTCGACATGATCTTGTCCGTGCAAAAGGAAAAGGATGATGCGTCGCCAAAAGACCCGACCATTTTACCGTCATAAACCGCACCATGCGCCTGCGCGCAATCTTCGATCAGAAACAGGTCATGTTCTTCGCAAATCTGCGTCAACGCCCGCATGTCGCATGGAAGACCGGCCAGATGCACGCAAATGATGGCCTTTGTTTTTTCGTTGATCATACGGCGAACCGATTCAGGATCGATATTCTGCGTCTCGATTACGACATCTGCAAATACAGGGTTGGCGCCGACAGAAACAACCGCGCTGGCCGTCGCAAAAAAGCTGCGCGCCGGTATGATGACTTCATCCCCCGCACCTATTCCGAACGCCCGCAAGGCCATTTCGATTGAAACGGTACCATTGCTGACGGCAATAGCGTGCGGCATTCCGATATAGGCCGCAAATTCCTTTTCAAAGGCGCGATTCTGTTCACCGTGGACAAGGGCATTTACGCGACCACTTTGCAACACCTGGGTCACAGCCAGAATTTCGTCACGGCCATGTGTTGGCCAAGAAGACGTTATCGGCACAGGAAAATCGCGCGTTTCTGCAGTGGTCGGAGTCGATTGACTGTTCATGATCATCAACTTTCTTGTTGTTTTACACGCCCTGCACAAGCTGCAGGTGGTGCCCGCGTTTTGGCAGAGAATTGTTAAGAAACATCGTCGACAGATCGATGTCGCTGCTTGGCAGTTTAACCAATGAGTGGGTCAGGCGGCAGGCTTCTTCCTGCTTGCCCTGCTTCACTGCAAGATCGAGCTCGTCAATTGCGCGACCGATAAGCGGAAGCGGAATTGGGCGCGAGCAGGCTTCGAACAAATTGGGTATCTTGGAATCTACCCGGCGTTCGCAGGTGTCGAACAATTCTTCGTAGAGCTTTTCACCTGGACGTAATCCGACAAACTGGATCGGCACATCTACATCAGGCTCAAGCCCGTGCATTTTCGCCATGCGCTTAGCCAGATCAACAATCTTGACCGGGTCACCCATATCGAGAACGAAGATATTCCCGCGAGTCGAATTGTCTTCCAGTGACCGCGCACTGCTTTCCAGAATCAACTGGACGGCCTCGCCAACGGTCATGAAAAAGCGCTCGATATCCGGATGCGTAACCGTCAAGGGGCGGCCTTCCAGCAATTGACGCTTGAACAACGGAACGATTGAACCGCTCGAGCCCAGGACATTGCCAAAGCGCACCGTCATGAAGCGCGGAGCCGAGGTGTCGTCGACACCGCACAGATCAAGCGACTGGCAATAAAGCTCACCAACGCGCTTGGTGGCGCCCATCATGCCGACCGGATTAACGGCTTTATCGGTCGAGACCTGCACCATTGCGCGAACGGCGTATTCGGTAACGGCGTTGGCAATATTGCGAGTTCCAATGATGTTGGTGTGAATCCCGCCCAGCGGGTTCGCTTCGACCATGGGCACGTGCTTCAATGCAGCGGCATGGTAGACAACCGAAGGCAGGTGCTTTGCAAATACCCGGCGAACTTCATCTTCGTCGCGAATGTTGCAAAGTTCCGGAAAAATTTCGATATCGGGATACGCTTCGCGCATCCGCATTTCGATATTGTACAACTGGAATTCGGCATGGTCGAGCAAGACAATCCGCGAAGGCCCATAGCTTGCAAGCTGCATAACCAATTCGCCGCCGATGGTACCGCCAGCACCCGTTACCAGCACGCATTGCTGTGCCACCTGGCGCTGGATGATGCTGCGCTCGATTGTGCGTTCGCTGCGGCCCAACAGTTCCGATAACGGGAAATGGCTTGGGTCGCGCATCGGCTGCCGGTTCAACAATTGGCTAGCAGGATCGCTCAGCTTCAACACGTCGATATTGTGCTGCTTTGCCGCTTTGTTCAATGTGGACAGGTCACGCACACTAATGCTGATCCCGTCGTCGCAGACAATTGCCAAATTCGGCTTTTGATCTTGTTCCGCCAGGAAGGACACCGTTTGGTTGAACGATTCCAAGCCGCCCAGAACCGGTATACCGCCAAGCTGCGAAATCGTCCGGTCGTCCGACGGCAGCAACAGGCCGATGACGTTGATCGCGGAAGAATTGCGCGGGCCGAACATGTCCAGCACCGACAAGGCCCACTCGGGATCACCGATCAAAAGTGCGGTCTTGGCGACATTGTCGTTCGAATAGACCGAAGCCGCATTCTGACGCCGACGGCGATAGGAGCGCACAGCACGGCGGCCGGCCCGCATCAGTTGCATGGCCATGCTTGCCAAGCTGTAATGCAGAAAGGCAAAGGTGACGAAGTTGAAGAGATATTTCGAAAGCGGCGAGACATAAGCGATCGCCGCCCAGCCAATACCCATGCCGATAAAGCTGGTAATCAGCATGGAGATGCTGTCGGCAAAGGACACGAACCGCCAGCTGCGCTTGTACATGCCGGTCAGCAGGAAGAAGGTCGAAGCGACTCCGGCAATAACTGCACCATTGGTCAAGGTCAGCAAAGTAGCCGACTCGGCCCAGCCACGCGTGAGTCCCAACAGCAACACAAAGGATGTGAAAATTGCGAGGGTGTCCAATGTCCACACAGCGCCCGTCCGCAACACCCGTTTCCAATAGGGAAAGCGCCACAGCGAGTTAAGATCACGCTGGTTGCCCCGATTGTGGATGAATAGGTCTATTTTTTGCGCCAAGCTCTGTATCATTGCTTGCTTCCCCTTTCGACCTTCACAAGCCCGGATAACGCACCACAGGCCGAGAGCCTGCATTCGTTTCCACGTCTGACGTGGCTTGTGAAGAAAACTGATTTCGTCATTTCATATCCAAAGTACGACACAAACCTTCGCGCGTCGCATTCTCTTGCTGACATTAGACGAAAGGGTCAAAGATTTGCCTAATGGCAACAAAACGACCCAAATGGGGGATAGCACTCTACTAAATCGCTGCATGGGCTCCACCTTGCCCCCCACCCGGAGGGGACAAAAGGATGTATACCTAATGCTAAATTGCGTCTTACCGGCGTTTGGCCCATTTGGGTCGCGCATTAACGTCACTGATACTGTTTCGTTTTAAGGCACAACCAAGCGCGTTGGATATGACGCGGCAAATTTTTTTGGAGGCAGAGCAAGCATGAAAATCCTTGTTTTTTCTAGTCTTGCTTATTCTCTCGTGAATTTTCGCGGCGCATTGCTGTGCCGGATGAAAGAGGCAGGACACGACATCGTCGCTGTTGCGCCCGATCACGATCCGGCCGTTGAACAATGGTTAAAAGACCATGGCATCGGATTCAAAATCATCTCGATGAACCGGACCGGCATGAAACCGCTCGAAGATATACGTACCCTTTTGGGGTATATGCGGCTGATCCTGAAGGAACGGCCTGGTGTGATTTTGGCCTATACCCAAAAGCCGATCATCTATGGGGGCATCGCCGCGCGCCTTACGGGTAACACGCCTTTCTATGCTTTGATGTCGGGACTCGGCTATCTTTTCAGTCCGGATGGAGCAAAGCCGGGCCTGGTACGCACAATTTTTTTGCGGCTGTATCGCGAAGGCGTACGCAAGGCGGTGAAGATTTTCGTGTTCAACCGCGATGATCACAAAGACATGCTTGATGCAGGTATCGTCGATAGCAAACAAAATGTCATCCAGGTGCCGGGTTCCGGCGTAGATACCACCCGTTTCATCCAGCAACCGCTTCCCGCCGGCGCGCCCCATTTCCTGATGGTAGGTCGCTTGATGCGCGACAAGGGTGTGTACGAGTTTTTGGCAGCCGCCAAGGCTGTGATAGCCGAATTTCCCGAGGCTCGCTTCAGCATATTAGGACGGGCCGAGGAATTTAACCCGACCGGTATCAGCAAGGAAGATATTCCCCAGCTTCAGTCGGATTATCCGGTGAACTTTCTCGCCGAAACCACAGACGTGCGCCCCTATCTTGCCGAATCGTCGGTCTTCGTGCTTCCGTCATTCTATCGTGAAGGTCTGCCCCGCACGATATTGGAAGCCATGGCAACGGGCCGGGCCGTCATTACAACCGACACGCCCGGCTGCCGGGATCCGATAGTGGACGGGGAAAGCGGAATCATCGTTCCACCGCAAGATGCAGCTGCTCTTGCTACCGCCATGCGGACATTCCTGCAGAATCCGGATCAGGCCCGCCAGATGGGCGAGAAGGCGCGCGCCATTGCCGTGGATGTGTATGACGTCGCGAAAGTGAACGATATTCTTGTCGGCCATATGGGTTTGAACCAGGCGGCGACGGCATCGGTGCCGCCCGCTCCACAGATGATGGCAAAGCAAATATGACGTTGCGCGCCGTCATCGTGGGTGCCGTCGAAAGCACGGCTGTCGCCATCCGCGCCTTTGAAGGTTCGGGCTGGGATCTGGCGCTGGTGGTGACATTGCCACCGGAGAAATCGGCGCGCCATTCTGACTATGTGGATTTGCAATCCGATGCCGAGGCTGTCGGCGCTCGCATTTTCCATACAGCGCAAACAAACCATCCGGATACAATCGCAGCGATACGCGAGGCGCGGCCCGACTATATATTCGTTGTAGGCTGGTCGCAGATATGCGGACCCGAATTTTTGAACCTGGCACCGGGTAAGGTCATCGGTTACCATCCTGCGGCACTGCCGCGTCTGCGTGGACGGGCCGCCATTTCGTGGACGATCTTGCTCGACGAGAAAATCAGTGCAGGCTCCTTGTTCCAAATGGCCGACGGCGTAGATGATGGCCCATTGCTGGAGCAGGCCTATTTCCATATCGCGCCGCGCGAAACGGCGATGTCTCTTTATGCCAAGCATATGGTCGCACTCGACAAGATGACACGTCGCGCACTTGAACGCCTCGCAAGCGGGAATACCGAGTTTCAGATACAGGATGAAAGCTGCGCGACCTATGCGGTACGCCGTACGCCAGCCGATGGGCTAATTGATTGGAATCAGCCGGCGCGCGCTGTAGACCGTTTGGTGCGTGCGGCTGGGAAGCCGTATCACGGTGCGTTCACGTTCGTTAAAGGTGCCCGACTGACTATTTGGGCATCGGAGCTTGTAGAGCCTGAGTTGCCCTATCATGCAATGCCCGGCCAGCTGGTTGCGGATGATGCCCAGGGCCTGTTGGTTCAAACCGGTTCGGGGCAGCTCCGCATAACGGATTGGGCGTGGGAATTGGACGGTCGGCCGCCCATGCACGGAATTTGGGGACGCGAAAATGGGTGACTTGAGCTATATGGGCAAAATATTGGTGATTGCCCCCCACCCCGATGACGAGATACTCGGATGCGGCGGGACGATTGCCCGGCTGGCAAAAGCCGGCGCCGAAGTGGTTGTCGCGATCGTGACCCGCGGCATGGCTCCGCAGTTTTCTGATGAATTTGTCGCTGCCATTCGTGCAGAGGCAAAGGCGTCCCACGACATGGTTGGCATTGCGGAAACCCGCTACCTCGACCTTCCCGCCGCCGCCCTGGAAACAGTGCCCGCAACAAAATTGAACGGCACTTTGGCGAAACTGGTGCAGGATGTCCGGCCGGATACAATCTTTGTTCCCTTTGTCGGCGACATACATACGGACCATCAACTTACATTTCTTGCCGCAATGGTTGCAGCACGTCCGCGCGACACGCATGCGCCCCAACGCATTTATGCCTATGAGACATTGTCTGAAACCAATTGGTATGCGCCGGGAATCACCCCGGCATTTGTGCCCAATGTGTTCATCGACATCAGCGATACACTGGAACTGAAACTTGACGCCTTTCGGTGCTTCGAAAGCCAGGTGAAGCAATTCCCCGACGAGCGCTCCATTGAGGCGATCCGGGCTCTTGCCACCATGCGGGGGGCGTCCATGTATCTCGGGGCTGCGGAGGCCTTCATGCTGATCCGGCAGATCGACCGGCTATGATGTATAGAGCAAACACAGGATCGGAACCACGATCATGACACGAGGCATGGGTTTACCACAGGACGACATGTTTGGGGCCTACAACCCTTATGGCACGCCGTTCGAGCAGCCGATGGTGCGCATTGACCGCATTCGGCAACTGATGCTGGGTGCGGGTTGCTTTCTGCTTTCCTGGCATATTCTTCGGATCGGCGACATCAACTTCACCGCGTCCGATTTTCTGTTCCTGATATGCTTCCTGATTTTCCTGGCGCGCCAGAATCTGAACATGATGGCGTTGAACTCGATGACGGCCCATTGGTGTACGGCGTTGGCTATGATGCTCGGCGGTCTTTTGATCGGGTCGGTTTTCAATGGCGATCCATTGCGATGGGCCAATATTGCCAGCCAATATCTGTTCGGATTTTTGCTCCTCCCGATGGTACTGATGAGCGAGGATCGGATGTGGATCCGAAAATGCTTGCTCTACTTTGTATTGGGCGTGGCGGCTTCGCAGATCGTCGCCTTGTCGATGGCAAATTTTTTCAGCTTTGAACAATCCAAGGAATTGCTTGGACCCAGCGTGGTTGCGGGCAACGGTCGGATTGGTGGCTTGGTCTCCGACGCCAACCTTAACGGTGCGGTTATTGCCTTTTCGATTATTGCTCTGTTTAACGCGCATCACCACGGCTTGATCCGCCACTTCTTTGCTCTTTGCGTCGGTGCGGTCCTGTTCTGGGCGTTGCTGTCCACAGCAAGCTTTACCGCCTTCGCATCCACCGCAATTGCTACCTGCATCTATTTCACTTTGTCCAACCTCGGACGTTTTTTGAAAGTCGGTTTGCCCCTCATGGCATTTGTGGTCGCCTATATTGTATTGGGCGGGCCACTTCCCGAGGCTTTCAGCGAACGGGTTCTGGGTGCTGTAACAACGGGAGATATGTCGCAAGCGGGTACCTTCACACACCGGTCGGCGCTGATCGCCGAAGCTTGGGAGATGAGCAAAGATACCCTCTTCGTCGGCCTCGGCGTTGATCGCTTCCGGGTCGAGAGTATCCACGGGATGCCGGTGCACCAATTCTGGATGCTCTTGCTGACCGAGGGCGGCCTGATTTCCTTCACCGGATTGGTTCTGATGTTCGGCGTCTTGGGGATGATGGGTCTACGCGCGATCCAGTCACACCGCGAAGACGGCGCGATGGTGCTCGCCATCCTTGCCATCCTGTTTATCTTTTCAACGTCGATCCCGCATATGTACAACCGCTTGTGGATCACGCCGTTGATGCTTGCACTCGCCGCTACTTTTGGGCGGACGACCCAGGTCTATTTCATTCCGGAAGAAGAACCGGAAGCCGACGAATTCGATAATGTTTTCGAAGTTGATGGCACCCCCACCGTGTTGGCTCTGAAAGGTCAAAACCCATGACGCAGGCCACACCTCAAGTGGAAACGCCTCAAGACGACACAACGGCGTCCTGGCATAAAAAGGGCTTTGAAAAAGGCTGGCTGAAAAGCATTTTGCACCTCGTTTCGGGAAGCTCCGGAAATGCCGTGTTGATGCTTGTGAGCACAACCATTGCCGCGCGGTCACTCGGCCCCGCAGCTTATGGTGTTCTCGCGCTGGTGCTCTCGGTCGGCCGGTTGAGCGAGCGCCTGTTGCGCTTTGAATCCTGGCAACCATTGATCCGTTTTGCAGCCTCGGAAGAAGTCGCTAACGACAAGAAGAGGATGTCGGAGCTGTATCTTTATGGCCTGTTTCTCGACATCGGCACGGCGTTACTCGCGGCAGTTCTCACGATCATTGTCGGCTACGCGTTAATGAGTGTGATTGGCCTGAAGCCTGAGCACATGCCTTTGATTGCCATTTATGCGATCGCGATTGCGGTAAACATTCGCGGCGTACCTACCGCCGCACTGCGCTTCGATGGCAAGTTCCGGACACTGGCCTATATTCAGATGCTATCCTCGATCTTGCGTTTGATCCTCGCGGCCATTGGCCTGTACCTCGGCTTCTCGCTCCTTGAATTCGTCATCATCTGGACCGTGTGCCAGGCGCTCGATTCACTTCTTTTCCTGTGGTTGGGAATGCGCGTGATCCGTAAGAAGGGAATTCCAAATCCCCTGCGCGCCAATCCTTTCGGCTTGAAGGACCGCTTTCCCGGCTTCATGTCGTTTGCCTGGTCGACCAATGTGTCCGGTACGTTGCGTACATTAACCCAGGAAGCCGACACATTATTGGTCAGCGCATTCGCGGGTACTGCCTGGGCAGGTTTTTACCACATCGCAAAGCGGATCGCGAAAGTTGCCCAGCAGGTGGGCTCAATGATGCAAGCTGTTGTCTATCCAGACATGGCACGCATGTGGGCGCAAAAGGACTACAAAATCTTTGGCAAGATGATCAAGCGCATACAACTTGTTCTCGGCCTGGTCGGCGTTAGCTTTCTTGCAGCATTCTGGTTGGTAGGCGACTGGGTCATGCATACCCTTTTCGGCCCTGAATTTGTGCAAGCTTATCCTTTGCTCGTCGCGCAGCTGCTGGCCGTTGTCCTCATCATGCATGCCGCACCATCACGCTCTGCCTTGCTGGCGATGAACCGTCCAGGATTTGTACTATGGGTCGCCATAGCCTCAACCGCGCTGTTCTTTCTCACCGCGTGGCTCACCATGCCCATCTATGGCGCGCTGGGTGCAAACTTTGCGCATATCGCATTTGCCGCTCTAACCGCGATCGCCATGGACATCGCGATGTGGCGCCAGATCGGCCAGACCGTGAAAGAGACGCAGGAATGACAGCCGACACATCCCGACCAGCCCGCATCAAATTCATTCTCCCCGGTCTTTCTGCGGGTGGGTCCGAACATGTCGTCAGCTTTGTAGCCAACCGGCTGGCGCGCTCGGGTTTTGACGTCAGCATCCTGTCATTCGAAATGAGCGGCAGCACACCTTATTATAAAACCGACGAGCGGATCCGGATCGATTATCTGGACGTGCCCGTCGGGAAACGCGGACCGCTGGGCGTGATTTCGGATATCGTGCGGCGCGTGAAGCGGCTGCGCGCCATATATCAGGAACAGCGGCCCGACATGGTCGTCAGCCTGCTGACACGGTCCAATGTGATTGCGGTATTGGCTGCAACGGGTCTCGACATTCCGGTGATCGTTTCGGAACGCAACAATCCGCTTCGGCAAAAGCCGGGCATCGTCTGGCAAGCCTTGCGCCGTTACACATATGCCCGTGCCTTTGGCCTGATCACTATGACGCGCGGCGCGCTTGAATGCTTTCCGCCCGTCATGCGTCCGCGCAGCTGGGTCATCCCCAACATGGCGGACTATCAGGATTTTAAACCCAAATTCACAAATGAACGCAAGGTCATGACCGCCGTTGGACGTTTGGTCGACCAAAAGGGCTTTGATCTTCTCATAAAGGCATGGGCCAAGATTGCCGACCGCCATAGTGACTGGTGCCTGCGCATCTGGGGCGAAGGACCCGATCGCGCGATGCTGGAAGGCCTGGCAGCAGAGCATGGCGTTGCCGACAGCGTCCAAATGCCCGGCGTAAGTTCCGCACCCGGACGATGGATTGAAGAAGCCGATGCCTTTGTCCTGAGTTCGCGTTTCGAAGGTTGGGGCCTTGTTCTGGGCGAAGCGATGGCAGCGGGTTTACCGAGCATTTCCTTCGACTGCCCCTTTGGTCCGGCCGACATGATTACCCATGATCATGATGGTTTGTTGATCGAAGAAGGAAATATCGATGCGATGGCGAATGCCCTGTCGCAATTGATGGGGGACGCAGCCTTGCG